>MDSV01110667.1_pt1 | contig 13615 bp, 11 predicted proteins | sample 810851 | NCBI WGS metagenome assembly MDSV01 (sample SAMN05326640, study PRJNA326480) | marine metagenome | isolation source: seawater | place: Atlantic Ocean: North East | collected 2012 | reverse complement strand
TAAGTATTATTTTGGAAAGTTTAAATGATAATATGATAAGATATCAAGAAAATTTAACTTCTTATTTAACTTTATTAACTGAACTCGTCACAAATGAGGAAGTGTATGAAAGATTGAATAATAACCGACCTGCTCAAAGGACATCCTTCTTTTCAAGAAATCGTCCGTTTACATTTAATACTGGAACTACTACTACTGATGTAGACACAAATACTGATCCACTTATTACTTATGGTATGCGTTTATTTACAAACCCAAGCGAAAATATCAATTTATTTGAAAATGTGGTTGTTCATCCTACTCCTTTACAAATTGCACAATCCACTGATATCGTAACCTATCAAGAAAATGACTTGTTTTTAAATCGTAGATGTCCTATTAGTTTGGAAGAATTTAGAAATGGTGAACAAATCAGAAGAATAATTTATTGTGGTCATTGTTTTAATACTTCTTCTTTTGACCGTTGGTTTTCAAGAAATGTTCGCTGTCCTGTTTGCAGATATGATATAAGAGATTATGATTCTATGTCCGACGTTTCCAATAATATTACGAGTCCTATTGATACTGGACTAAGAACAACAAGCACGTTTCAATTTCCGGATTCATCTAATACAAATATATTTGAAGATATAATTAATCAAACAAGAGCTCAATTGTCTACTGTTTTTGATGGTTCCAATAATTTAGCATTAAGGCTTGAAATACCTATTAGTTATACGGAAACATATGATGCATCCAATAACTTAATTTCAAGAGAAATTAATAATTAATTTCTTTTTATAATACATAATTTAATGTATTATAAAACTGTTTTAATTTTGGTTTCTGTTTTTCCGATTATATTATCTTTTTTTAATCATCAACCAAGATTAAACATTAATGCATTACAAAATCACAAAAATAATCACAATAACAATAATGAATATCCTTACGCCAAAGAATATTACGATTTTTATAGAAAATATAAAAAACCCAACGTATTTCAACTGACTCCTTTTATAAATTATAAAGAATTTGCAGAAAGACGTAGAAAAAATTATTTAATTTTTGCAGATAATTACGACCTAATTAAAAATACTAAAAATATAATGAACGTAAATAATAATAGCTTTTCTATTGACCTTAATAAATATGCTGATGTTATTGATTTTAATTCCATGAATCAACCTGATCTTAATTTTAAACTTACTAATTCAAACAATAAAATAAATAAATTTAATTTTTCTCCCTATTTTCGTGCTATCAAAAAACCTACAGCATTTTTTGGAAATTTGTTTTCTATCAAAAAATTTAGTTGGAATGATACCGGATTATTAAGTCCTGTAAAAAATCAAGGACAATGTGGTTCTTGCTGGGCCTTTGCAACTACAAACGTTTTGGAAACTTTTATGAGAATCAATAATCACACCATTGATAGACTTTCTGAACAACAACTTGTTGATTGTTCAGAAGAAGATTACGGCTGTGATGGCGGATTCATGCACACAGCTCTTGATTATATCATTCAAAATGATGGATTACTTGAGAACAAAGTATACCCCTACAAAGGAAATACCAATAATTGTTCATGTCTTGTTAACACAACTAAAAATGCAATTGGTTCTAATATTAAAGATTACGATTTTACTATTCCTAATTCTATTATTGATATGAAAAAAAATGTTATGGAAACACCTATTGCCATTGCCATTGATGCCAATAACATTTATTTTAGATTTTATAAAAATGGAATTATTGATGTACCCCTTAATGAATCAAGAGCCCTTAATCATGCCGTCGTTTTAGTTGGATTTGACCATGATGATGATGGTATGTATTGGATCATTCAAAATTCTTGGGGCTCTGATTGGGGTGACCATGGTTTTTGCAAGGTTCGTGTTCAACCTGGAGATGGAACACTAATGAGTCAAGTTTACGGAGTTTATCCTATTCAGTAACCTTCTTGAAAAACTGTGATAATGTTTGTATTCTATTTTTTTCATTGTAAATCTTTTCCAACGTCTTGTCAAACAACAATATTTTTACCTTGCTTGCACAATATTTTTCTTTCTTTTTCATAAATGTTTCCATATCATCTCCAAATTCATTATTTAATTTTTTCATCTCTCTTTGATATGCTTTTATTGCAGATGTTTTACCATTCATAATCCATAAATTCTCTAAACATAATCCAAACAACTGCTGCAATGGCTTCATTAATTGATTTGTAATATAATGTGTATAATCAATGGTTAACTTATTATTGATTATATATTCAGGAGTTTCTATTTTATCACCCATTAATGCTTTTGGTTTATCATTTACCACAAACACAAATTTCATTCTATCTCCTGGTTTTGGTTTGTTTCCAGGGTCCCTTTGTCCTATTCTATCGGCTAAAACACGATGTCCTATTTGCATTGGGTTTTTATAATACCCTCGCAAGGCCTTTGTAATCTCAAGTTTGTCCATATTTACTTTTCCATCTACTAAATTTTTCAATGATTCATTTAAGAACTGGACGGCATTATCAATATTATTCTCTTTCATTAAAATGTTTAATATACCTCCATAAACATCTTTTAAATAATCACAAGAATCACGCCTTTTTAAAGATAAACCCATAAATTTCAAATATCCTTTATTCGGGTCTTCCTCATACAACATTCCAACATATCTCTTTTTAGATAACAATATAAACGGCATTAATGTTTTCTCATATTCTAACTTCATTGGAGGTTTCAAAAACTTTGTGCACAAATCTGCTGCTTCTTGTGCTATTTCTATTGTATATTCTAAGGCTTTTTGTCCCTTAATCTTTTCTCCTGTCTTAGGGTCTTCCAAATTAAATGTAAAGAATACACTATCTGTATCTCCGTATACATACTCGGCTCTTGTCCTTACTTCCTCTTTTTCAGTTTTATAAATATTATCACCATATACCTCTTCAATAATACGCTTTGCATACACAATCATCATTCTACCTGTTGCTGTTGTTGATGCTGCTACATCTTTTTCATAAAATGTTGATGTTCTTGAACCACACTGTCCATACAACGAATTCGCTGTTACTTTATAACCTAATTGTCTTTTGTCCAAAATATTTTGCATAAATGGGTCTTTTTCGGTTTTTATCATCTTTCTTGTATCTTTTCTTGCTTTTAATAATTCTTCCAAAATAGAAGGCATAATTCCCTTTTTATTATCTGGAAACTGAGCCCATCTACAAATCATTTTCCCAACCTTCGTTTTTTCTGCTCTTGATGTGGGTGACTTTCTTAAATATCTATACGTATCAAATTCTATGTCTATGTATTGAAATTCTGGCAAATTATCGTATATAAAATTTCCTTCTTTATCTTGCTCTCCTGTAACCTTGATTAAATCTCCTTTCAAATTATATTCTTTTGACCATACTTTACTATCATGAGAATAATTTTGACTAATCATAGAAGAAGGATACAATGACGAATAATCAACACATGCCACTGGATTGTCCATATACATTGCACATTTTGGAGGCAATACAATAGCACCCTCATATCCTTCTGCGTCTTTCGGTTTTTCCACATCAGGCATTAATGTATCCTTATCTCTGCATTTTTTTGCTACAAAACTGGTTAGTTTTATTCCTTGTCCTCTAAACACCAAGAAACTAATAGGCACGCTGCAAATTCTTGACATCTCAATATATCCGGTAATTACATCTATTTTATTCATCAAATGATGAACAAGGTTACAATCTTGAATACAGTATTTTGCAACCACTGCTCTATCACTTGATGAACCTTTTGATAATCTAAAAATATCTTGTGGTGAAACATCATCCTTTGCCATACCCCATTTAATGGATTTACTTTTGTCCAAATCTAAGTTTCCCGGAATCTTTATTACATTAAAACTTTTTCCATCTTCTTCTCTATTGTATTCTATTTCCAAAACTTTGAACTTTTCACCTTTGTTATAATAATCAGACGTAAAACCGATTAATTCAATATGGATAAAATCATTTTTGTGTAATCCCATCAAATTTTGACTATACAACTCCATAATTGTTCCATACTTCTCATGTTCAACACATTGAAACTTTTTCACTGAATCGCTAATAAAACTTCCTGCTACATCATCCAATTTATAAGAAGATAAATTAAAATCTCTTCTAAAATATGCATACATATCTACCTGGATACGACCGATCATCTTTACGTATCTCAAATCATATTCTCCACTTGCAAGGACAATCTTTGTATGTTCCAAATTATAATTAGCTCCGTCTTTTTTTGCGCAAATTTCTCCTCTTTTCCTTGATAATTTTAAAAATTCAGTTTCACAGTTATTTTCCTGTGCTCTGCGAAACATAAACTCATAATCAAAACCAAATATATTATATCCTATAATAATATCTGGATTTTCCTTTTGCATTAATTCTGTCCATTTTATTAAAACATCCTCTTCAGAATTCACACTTTCTATTACTGCATCTTCTACTTGGTCACAACTACCTACAACTAAACAATGATTTAAATATGGCTCTTTGCTTCCATAATTCATAAAAGTTGACCCAATAAATGTAACTTCATCACCTTTCAACTTTGGAAAAGTTGTTGTTACTACTTCATCCATTATCTTTATTTTCTCATCTCTACTGTATTTATCATCAAACAAAATATCTACAAATTTTGTACTTTTCTTATATTTCATCTTTTTTTCTACACTATTTACTACTTCTTTTTCTTCATAATTGTTACTTGTTTCCTCAGCAGCAGCTTCACCTTGCTCTCCTCCACCATATTGTTGTGCATCATTGTCTTTTAATGATTCCAACAAATTGTCAATCTTAATCAAATAACTATTGTCTTCTTCTGTATCCTCCTTTTTAAATTTATCTAAAGACTTGTTTAACAAACCATAAATTAACTTTTCTATTTTTTCTTTAGATGGAGTTACTTTGGGATACACCAAATCTATTTCTTCTTGAAACAAATTTCCATAACCAAAACCAGTTAAAATTAATGATTCTATAAGACTCTTACAGTCTTCATCATTTAATACTTTTTTTTGTTTTAAAAACACATCAATTACATGAGTAGCTAATCTTTTATATGTCTTAATCGGAACAGGAAAATCTCCATGACTACTACTGGCTTCTATATCAAAACTACATATCTTGTAAGGAACCGATGTCTCCTTTTCATTTAGTGGTTTTATATTTTTAAGTTTAGAAACATATTCAAAATTACATGTTGTGGTCTTATTTGATTCTATTTTTTGCACTTTTGAAGTATTAAAACATACCCAACCAGAAGGACTGATATTGTAAATATGAAAATATCTAAGCAATGGTGGAATATTACTTTCATACAATTCCAAAGAAATCTTTTCGTAAATTATATTCTTTCTTACTTTACCAACATATTCACCACGTCCAAAGCGTGGGTCATCCTCATTATCATATATGTATTCCATCCACAGATATTTATACTTGTTCATGCTACTTATACTATCAAATGTTAACATTACAAATTTACTTTTATTTCCTCCTGAAAATCCATACAATTTGTAATGGTCAACGAGTTTACATTCAAGTAGTCCTTTACTGTAATAATTTGAAACCTTTTGACTAAGAAATTGTTTTAACATATTTGCTTGGTATTGGTCCCAATTTTTTCCAACTTTTACATAGAAGAAGGGTTTATAATCATTTACATACAAGCAACATGTTTCTCCTTTCTCATTAATACCGAACATCTGAATAACAAAACTTGCATCCCAAAATTTTTTTGATTTATCACCATCTGATCCAGAACTGGAATCCGATTCAACTGTTCCTTTTGTAGAATCATCATAAAAGTGAAAATCTATTAAACGAAACGCCTTTAAAACAGACGGTTTCGCTTTCTTCTTTTCCATACTAATTTTACAATATTATGTTTAGATTATTTAATAGAATTTTAAAGAATCTAATTATCAATTTTTTTGAATGGAAATATTCCTATTTCCTCATAAATAACATGACTCATAATAATACCTTTTATAACACTCATTATAGAATCATTCAACATTAGAGTGTGAAAATCGTTTCCAAGAATTTCAATAATAATAGTTGTTAATAACACAATACCTACACTCATTTTGGGATTTTTCTTTAATGTAGACCAATTCATTCTATAATGATGTGGAACATGTATAAATGTCAAATAAATAAAAAATAAAGTAGGAGAATTCATTATGGAAAACTGAAGAAAAAGAAAGCTCCATGCATATCTTGGTATATCTTTAATAATTGGCATATCCCTTCTAAAATGCACTACTGATAAAATGAAAAAAATAAAATTTAATGTGGAATCCATATTAATTTCAGACAACAAATAACTTGAAGCAATCGTAGATGCGTATGTATTTACTAATGTTTGCATATTATCTTCTTCTATTGCATGCACTAAATCAGTAACACCATGGGGCGCAATAACACTTGTTGTTAAATGTTTAATTAATAATGGTTTTAATAATAACATTACTATATAATATTATTATTATTTATATTAACTTTACTTAAAAAAATCTGTTAAACCTACAACAGTTCTTTCCCCGTCGTATTTAATAAATTTACCTTTATGTATTTTACCTATAGTTGGGTAACCTTCCGTTTGTATTGGCTCACCAACATGAACATATTTATTTACTTCAGGTAATTTTTCGTGGAGTTCTTCACTTTCAATTTCATAAAAATCATCTTCTGTCATTTTATGATTATTCATCAAGTCTTCTTTCATAATTTTCCAATCGGGCATTAATCTTTTACAATGTCCACACCATTCAGCATGTATTAATACTACTTTAGGTTTATCATTCATTTCATTACTATGCATTTTTTCTTCATTTGTTATTAACTCTAATGAATCTTCAGTTTTACCTCTTAACCTGGATAACATTGTATTAAAAAACGACTTTTTAGGTTTTAATATAGTTGTTTTCATATTATGACTTTTTTTCTTCGTTTTTACACTCTTGGGTGATTTTTTTGTTTGTCTTTTTGTTGGTTTTCTTTTTGCAGTTTTTGATTTTTTTACCATTATACTATACCTTTACAAATTCTACTAAATAAAAATATTTTATATAGATTAAATATATAATGAATAATAAAAGTAAAATCATTACCATTCTTTTAATAATTATCTTTTTTATTGGATTGTATGTAACTGTCTATTTTGATAATCCTTATGAAAAGAAAGAAGGTTTAACTACAAATATTTCAAGCAAATGTCCTAATATGTTGGTTAAAAAAGACAATATGATACTTTTGTATAATTCTGGTGAACCTGTTGGAAAAAACAATCCTATTCCTTTTTTTAATTTAGACGAATACATTAATTATTTAGAAGTCCAAAAAGAAAAGGGAAATAACTGTCCTGTTCTCTTTTTACAACATGAGAACGATGCTCAAGGAAAAGATGTATATAGAATCAGACCAAGTCCCTTTGAATTAGAGGGTGGATTACCAACAGGAACTGCATTGTCTCAAGCCGATATTGACAAAATGGATGCTGCTATAAAAGTCATTGATTCAACAAGAGACAATTTGCCTTATAATAAGAATCAATATCCCGGATTTGATGCACATGGACAACACATCGGAGAATATACAGAATTAGATGCGTTACATGATAGCACATCTTCAAGAAAGATTAGTGATAATCCCATGGACGAAAATTGGGCTGGAACAACATATACTCAACAAATGGTTGATTCTGGAAAATATGAAGGAAATGAATTGAGAAAACCTGTATTGTTTAACCCTAAAACTGTGTTTAATCCCAACACTCCTTCTTTATATCCCCCTCCTAAAGACATTTTATAAAGACACATAAATTATTCAATGTTAAATAAATACTTTTTAATCTTTTCTATACTTGTTTTGCTTATTTTTCTTTGTTTTCCTTTACTTTCGTATGTTAGGTTCTCCAATAATGACGGATTATTCTTAATTGATTCCATAAATTGATAAAAATTATTGTATGGTTTCATGATAGAAATGGCCGTTGTGGAACTAATCCCCGGTATTTGACATAAAATAATATGTCCAATATTTTCCTGTGTAATATTTTCTTTCTTTGTTTTCTTTACAACACTACAATAATCCTCAGTTTTCGGTTCATTTTGTGTCATTTCATTTTCCAGGTTCTCCGATGAATTATTTTGAAACCTTTTTAAAAATGGAGTTGACAAGTAATAAGGCATCTTTCCCTTGTTGAAATCTTTTTCTATTTTGTCAATCATTAATAATAACCACTCTGCCGTTTCCCTTACATTTAATGTTCTGTGAATACTAAATCCTTTAAAAAAATGTAAAGATGTCATTGCAGAGTATACCATTCTTTTTTCAATTGGATTAATCAATTGAGAAAAATTACCTTCTAACAAATAAATAATAGAATGTAAAGGAAACCCACTGGAATGTAACAATCTATATGATTGTTCTTCATATCTGCCGTCTTTTATAGATGCAATAAGATCTGAAAACGTTTTTCTTTCAATTAAAAGCAAATCTTGATCTTCATCTGTTTTTATCAATATATCACCTAAAGTCAACATTTCAGATGACAACTGGGCATAACTTGGAGTAGCTTGACTACTTAAAATGGAACTACATTGTTCATATAAACTTTTTTCACGTTCATCAAAAATAATTTTCATATTATTATTTAAAAAACAATATAACACAAACATTATATTGTTTTTTATTATTTAAATATTTATCTCATCATAAAGAGAGGTTTGGAAGCAACAGGACGAGATTGACTTACAGTGGTAGTCAAAGGCATCTTTAATACACTCATTTTTTGAGATGTTCCCTTCAAGTGAACAGAAGCATATGCATCACGAGCAATTAAATGAGGAAGACCGGCCTTTTTACTTCCTCCTCCTTGATTTTGGTTTGTAATACTTGAGATAGAAGCAGTTTTAGTAGTTTGAGAATAAACCATCTTAATATATAATTACTAAATATTTTATTTATAAAAAATTGATTATTAAATATAGTTAAAACAAGCAGCATAGTAATATACAATGAATCTTGACGAAGATATACGAATTGAAAAAAACACAAATGGACAAGATACTTACATTTTTGATCCTTACAATCCCCTAAATAAATTAATTTCAAAAGATGAAATTGAATCTATTATGTCTAAATATAATGTGCCTTTTCCTTTACATAATCTGCAATTATACAAACGAGCGTTTATTCATCGTTCCTATGTAAGAAGACCTGAACTTGAAAACAAACAAAATGATATTGTTATTGCACCAAAACCAGAAAATTGTATTGATTTGTTAACCAAATCTAATGAAAGATTAGAATTCATTGGTGATGGCGTTTTGGAATGTATTACAAAATATTATCTTTATAGACGATTTCCTAAAGAGAACGAAGGGTTTATGACTGAAAAAAAGATTGCCTTAGTTAAAAATGAATCTATTGGTAAAATGGCTTATGAAATGGGATTACATGAATGGGTAGTTTTATCAAAACATGCAGAAGGTAAACAAATCCGAACCAATTTGAAAAAATTAGGTTGTTTATTTGAAGCTTTTATTGGTGCCATGTTTTTGGATTTTAATAAAATTCAAATTAATGATGATGACAAATGGTTCAATAATGTATTTGTTTGTGGACCTGGATTTCAAATGGTACAAATCTTTGTAGAAAGTGTATTTGAAAAACACGTTGATTGGATTAATTTAATTAAAAATGATGACAATTTTAAAAATATTTTGCAAGTAAAAATACAAAAAGAATTTAAAGTGACTCCTGATTATATTGAAGTTTCAGACCATGACCCTGAAATAGGTTTTCATATGGGTGTTTATTTATGTTTGGGTCAATATGTGCATGGTTTAAAACACGACGACTCCATTTCTATATCTAAATTTTCAAACTACAATGATATTCACCAGTATATGTCAGAACATGGAAAGATATTCTTATTTATGGGAGGAGGAAAACATAAAATAAAAAAGAAGGCTGAACAAATAGCTTGTGATGAAGCTATTAATATACTTAATGGTTTTCAACAATCATTTTAATCATAATTAATGACCCAAATAATCTCTTATCCTTTTTTTACAATCAGTGTCTATTGGTAATGACCTGATTAGAATTTCATTTTGTAAAATCTTTTTTTTTGGACGAATCAAGTTATAAAATTCATTTGCAGAATTTACGTGACAAAGTTGACCGTTTATACTAAATATTGCATTCGTTCTGGATGGTGTCAACAAAATTTCCAATCCAGAATCAAATGATTTTGTGCGCTTTTTATCTATATTTAAACGCACGAATTTTCCAAAGAATCTATACTCATTATCAAATTTAAAACTACTGTCTGAATTCCATTTTACAACAACTAAGTAGTTTTTATTAGGTTCAAGTCTATCAATCGTTAAAGGTATCATAAATATGTAATATAAATGAATATAAAAAAAATTGCAAGGATATTTATTATTTTTTATTTGTGTAAATCACTTTAATATTTACTTACTTATATTGTATATGTATTGGGAAAACTACTCTTTTGGAAAAGATCAAATGACTTCCAGTCTTGAAAGATTATTGGAAACTGAACCAAGAAAGATAAAATATTCATTATTTGATTATATTAGACACTATTTATGCTGTATATCAAAAACAAATATCGTAAAAACAGAATATATGGTGTGAAGCAAAAAATGAAAAAAAAAATGACTGACCTTCTTCATTTCGATCGAAAAAAAAGGACAAAAATAAATGTCCATTTTTTTCAAACGGTCTGGAGAATAATTCCATTTTTTTTTGAAAAATCAGGTTGGAGCGATAAGCAGTGAGACCCAAAAATATGATTTTCATTTTACTGCAACCTTTTAAAAAATATATTTTTAGACAAACAATTTAGGGGTTTTTTCTTTTACCATTTTATGATAAGAAAAAAACCCCAAAAAACCCTTTTGAAATATTATTGTGAAACATGTGACTTTACTACGAGCAATAAAAAAGATTTTAGTAGACATTTATTGACTGCAAAACATAAAATGATAATTAATGGTAATTTAAAAAACCCCTTACCATGTATGGAAACAAGTAAGGAGTTAAAATGTTCTTGTGGTAAGGTTTACAAGTTTGAAAGTGGGTTTTCTCGGCATAAAAAAACCTGTTTTTCCTATTTATCAGATAAATCCGCTGGAGAAGAGGCTTTTAAATCTGATGAAATATTAAATATTATAAAACAAAATCAAGATTTTAAAGAATTGCTTTTTGAACAGTCAAAACAGTTACAAGACACTCATAAGCAGTTGATGAAATCTACTGAAGAAAATATGACAATGCAAATCAAGTTATTAGACGCATTTAAGGACGGAAAAACAATTAATAATAATAACACTATAAATAACAACCAAAAATTTAATTTAAATTTTTTTTTAAATAATACATGTAAAGACGCAATGAATATGTCTGAATTCATAGAAAATATAAATATTGAGATAAAAGATATTGAAAAAATTGGTAAGGATGGCTATGTTGCAGGTATGACAGATGTGATTTTATCAAGGATTAGAGACCTTGATGTTACCAAAAGACCCTTGCATTGTACAGACTTGAAAAGAGAGACAATGTATATAAAAGACAATAACGAATGGAGTAAAGATACTCCAGATAATACCAAATTGAGAAATATGATTACTATTGTTGCCAAACAAAATTATGTAACAGTGCCTTTATGGAGAGAGAAAAACCCAGAATGCAAAGATTGGAATGACCCAAAATACGATTTTTGTATGGATATGATGAAAAATATATTAGGTGATATGGGAGAAAACCAAGTTAGGTTAGACAATAAAGTAATTAAAAATATTTCAAAACACATTTTGGTTGATAAACAATAAAATAAGTTTATATGTTTCGGTATGTAAACAAATAGAATATATTTTGTAATCATAATATATATTCTATTATTAATGAGCTATATTGGAGAAGAACCTAAAATATTTCAACCTTTAGAAATATTAGCAAAGAGACCCATTCCAAAAAATAAACAAGGTGTTCAAATTAAAATGAAAAACATAGGAGAAGATGAGAACATTTCTGAAGAAGTAAAAGAAAATGATGAAATTGGAGAACCTGCACCCATTGTTGATAAAAAAAGAGTAAAAATCAATGATAAAAGAAAAGAAAACTTAATAAATAGAAACGCGGTTCTTGAAAAACTAAAAGCAAATAGAAATGTCATCAATAAAACAAATATTGAAGAACCAAAAGAAACCAATATTCAACAAGAACTACCAATTGTAGAAGAAAAAATGATTCAAATTATTGAAAAACCTGCTGAAGAAAAAAAAGAGGAGGAAGAGGATACAATTATTCAACCGAAAAGAACAATCATCATTAAACCAAAATTAATTGAGAAAGAAAAAGAAGAGGTTGGAGAACCTTTACCCGAACCTATACAAAAAAAGCTAAAAATCGTAGAAAAATTAACGGAAAAAGCTGAAGATGTTGATTTAACAAAAGTTGTTATTAGAACACAAAAGGTTGCAGATAGATTACCTAAAGAAAGAGAAAAAATAATCGTTAAAGCATCATCCTACTACATGAATAACAGAAAAATATTCATTCAAAAGATGGCAAATTTGTTCAAACCTTATATGAAAGAAATTATGGATGCAGAAGAGAACGTCTCGTGCGAAAGTCGTAATTTAAGCACAGATTTTGACCTATTAACTCATCAAAAGGTAGTGAGAGATTATTTGAATTTATATACACCCTATCGTGGTTTATTATTATATCATGGTTTAGGTTCTGGAAAAACATGCACATCTATTGCTATTGCTGAGGGAATGAAAAGTGGGAAAAAAATATTTATTTTGACTCCGGCTTCTTTGAAAGTGAACTTTTTTAGTGAATTGAAAAAATGCGGTGATGAAATATACAGAAAAAATCAATATTGGGAATTTATTAGTATTGAAGGAAAACCAGAGATGGTGAATATTCTTGCCAAATCCTTATCTTTGTCTACTGCATATATTCGTGCACATGGAGGTGCTTGGTTAGTAAATGTAAATAAAGAACCTAATTTTGACCAATTAGAGCCAAAAGAACAAGAATCATTGGATAATCAATTGAATGAAATGATTAGAGGTAAATATCATGACGAGAACTATAATGGATTAAATGAAAAAAGAATGAAAATATTAACTTGTGACAATACAATTAATCCTTTTGACAATACAGTTGTTGTTATTGATGAAGCACACAATTTTGTAAGTAGAATAGTGAATAAAATAAACGATAAGAAGTCGTTGTCTTACAGATTATACGATTATATCATGAAAGCTAAAAACGCCAAGATTGTTTTGTTAACAGGAACACCAATTATTAATTATCCAAATGAAATAGGAGTGTTGTTTAATTTGTTGAGAGGTTATATTTATTCTTGGACAATTCCTATTCAATGGGAAAAGAAAGAAAAAATGGACGCAAACAAGATTGTTTCAATGTTTGAAAATCCAAAATATAGATTTAAAACATTTGATAATGTTGAGTATAGTAATAATAAAATAACTATTACCAAAAATCCATTTGGATTTATTAACACTAAAAAAC
>MDSV01046017.1_pt1 | contig 13616 bp, 13 predicted proteins | sample 810851 | NCBI WGS metagenome assembly MDSV01 (sample SAMN05326640, study PRJNA326480) | marine metagenome | isolation source: seawater | place: Atlantic Ocean: North East | collected 2012 | reverse complement strand
TTCATTGGTAAATATTTAGAATATCTAATGTTATAGCTAGAAAAATGGACTGTTTCTAATTCCGAAAATTCTGTGTTTAAAAGATGTAGTGGTCTGCCATCTGCAGCAATTACTACTTCAAAATCATGACAGAGTAATTCTTTAATAATAGGTATACATCTTGTAGCATGCCCTATCCCCCAATTAAGCGGTGCAACTAAAATTCTTTTTTTTGTTTTCACAGCTCAAAAATACTTAAAAGAGATTATTTTTGTATCAAAACAAATATTTTGGCAAAAAATAAGTTAAAAAAGTTTGCTCAAATGGAGACATTTAATCATGTTGAGCAGCCAGATTTGGATGTATTGAAAAAAGGCTATCCTTTAAAGGGAAAGTGGAAAAGTAATTTTTTTAAGAATTTTAACCCTTTAGTTTTAGAGTTAGGATGTGGAATGGGAGAATATACCGTTGGTCTTGCAGAAAAGTTCCCCAAAAAAAACTTTTTAGGAATTGATATAAAAGGGGCAAGGATGTGGCAAGGAGCATCAGAATCTCTAAGAAAAGATTTAAAAAATGTTGGGTTTTTACGAATTAGAATAGATTGGATTGAAAAATGTTTTGCAAAAAATGAAGTAGATGAAATTTGGATTACCTTTCCTGATCCGCAACTTAAAAAAAGAAGAGCTTCCAAAAGACTAACTCATCCTGTTTTTTTAAAGAAATATAAAAAATTTTTAAAGAAAAATGCTTTGATTCATTTAAAGACGGATAGTCAATTTTTACATGGATTTACTCTAGGAGTGATAATAGGAGAAAAACACATTTTAGAGGATAGTACACATGATTTGTATGGGTCTAAAGTTTTAAGAGATCATCTAGAAATTAAAACTCATTATGAAAAGATTTATTTGGATAAAGGGATGCCAATTACTTACTTGAGTTTTAGATTGAAATAGTTATTGAAAATAAATTATAAAGATTTATCTTTACCATCAAATAATTTGTGATAATGAAACTTACTAAGAAGATTATTTTAGAAGCACTTTCTAACATTACATTGCCAAACGAAGGCAAGAGTATTACTGATAGTGGGGCTATAAAAAACATTCAAATTTTTGGAACGGATGTTGAGATTGATATTGAAATTAAGATTCCAACTTTGCAATATAAAAAGAAGGTTGAAGTAGAATGTATTAAGGCTATACATGATTATGCTTTTGAAAAAGCAAAAGTTAAAGTAAATTTAAAAGTTAATGTGCCTAAAAATGATGTTGTAATTAAAGGAAGTGCCATTCCAGGGGTTAAAAATATTATTGCTATTTCATCTGCAAAAGGAGGTGTTGGGAAATCAACCATAGCAGCTAACTTTGCAGTTGGTTTAGTAGATTTAGGGTACAAAGTAGGAGTTATAGATGCAGATATTTATGGCCCATCTATGCATATTATGTTTGATTTAGAAGGGGAGACTCCAGAAGCAATAAACATTAATGGAAAATCAATGATTAAACCTTTAGAGAGCTATGGAGTTAAACTGCTTTCAATAGGATTTTTTGCCCAAAGCAAACAAGCGTTGGTTTGGAGAGGTCCAATGGCTTCTAAAGCTTTAAATCAACTCCTTTGGGACGCATATTGGGGAGAGTTAGATTATCTTGTAGTTGATTTGCCTCCTGGAACTGGAGATGTCCACTTGTCTTTAGTTCAATCCATTCCATTAACAGGTGCAGTCGTTGTTAGCACACCACAAAATATTGCACTTGCTGATGCTAAAAAAGGGGTAAATATGTTTCAAATGGCAAGTATTAATGTTCCTGTATTAGGAATTGTGGAGAATATGGCTTACTTTACACCTGCTGAACTGCCAAATAATAAATATTATATCTTCGGTAAAGACGGAGCTAAGATATTAGCTGAACAATTAAAAATAGAATTTTTAGCTCAAATACCATTAGTTCAATCAGTAAGAGAAGCTGCAGATGCAGGAAGGCCTGCATTATTGCAAGTACATACTGAAATTGCTTTAGCATTATTGGAGATGACAAAAAATATTTTGTTATCAATTAACAAAAGAAATGCTAATTTAGCGCCAACAGAATCTGTAAAATTAACTCATTCAAAAGGATGCTCAACTAAATAAAAATAGTACTAAAATATGACCAGTGAAAAAATAATTACTAAGATAAAAAACTCTCTTCAAGAGATTCGTCCTTTTTTAGAAGATGACGGAGGAGACATTCAATTTATAGAGCTAACTGATGATTGGATTGTTAAAGTAAAATTTATTGGAGCATGTAAAAGCTGTAGTATTAGCTCCATGACATTAAAAAATGGTGTTGAGGGAGTTGTTAAAACTGCTGTGCCACAGGTAAAACATGTTGTTGAGATTTCTGATTAATTGTAACAATTTCAAAATAGTTATTTAGAATAATTATAAATTATAAAAAAGATCATTTTGCTAGCATTTCAGTTAATAGAAAAATTTAAATTTGCATCCTTTAATTTACCATTTAAGATTAGATGACTCACTATCGTTTTACTAGTTTTTTTATATTACTTATAGTAATATTATTTCCTACATCTAATTTGTCTGCAGATGATGTTAAGGCTGGAGAAAAACTTTTCAAACAGAATTGTACTGCTTGTCATATGATTTCTACTGCCCGATTAGTTGGCCCTGGTTTAGAAGGAGTAACTGAAAAATATGAGAGAGAGTGGCTAATTAAATGGATTAGAAATTCACAGGCCCTAATTAAAAGTGGAGATGAGCGCGCCATTGCGATATATGAAGAATATAACAAAGTGGCAATGGCATCTTATGATTTTTCTGATCAGGAATTTTCAGACTTATTAGCTTATCTTGCTAATCCTCCTGCTAAAGAAGAAGTTGTTGCTACAGCAGCTTCAGGACAAATTATTGACGATGGAATGAGTAGTTCTACCAAATTAATGATTATATGTTTGGTGTTAGTTACATTAGTATTTTTACTTGTATCACTAAAAAATAGTTTAAAAAGTGCTCTAAATAAAGAAACTGAAACAATCCCTCAGACTCTTATTTCCCAATACAAATCTTTTATTTCAAGTAATATAAATGTTGCATTTGTTTGTCTCATTTCAGTAATTATTATTTTTAAATTTACTTATGATGGATTAATGGGTGTTGGAGTTACTACTAATTATGCCCCAGCACAACCAATTGCTTTTTCACATAAGTTACACGCAGGTGAAAATGGTGTGGACTGTAATTATTGTCACACAAGTGCTAGAAAGAGCAAACATTCAGGTATTCCTTCTGCTAATGTTTGTATGAATTGTCATACTTATGTTAATGAGGGGCAAACTGCTTCTGGTACTAAAGAAATTCAAAAGATTTATGATGCCATAGGTTTTGACCCTAGCTCTAGAACTTATATTGAGGGTTATGAACAAAAACCAATTGAATGGATAAGAATACACAATTTACCTGATCATGCTTACTTTAATCATTCTCAGCATGTCGTAGCTGGAGGTCTTGAATGTCAAGAATGTCATGGACCTGTTGAAGAAATGGATGTTTTATATCAATATTCTGAACTTACTATGGGTTGGTGTATAGATTGTCATAGAGACACAGAAGTTAAGATGGAAGGAAATGGTTATTATACTCATTTACATGAGCAGCTCAAAGAAAAATATAAAGGAGAGAAGATTACTGTTGATAAAATAGGAGGTTTAGAATGTGCTAAATGTCATTATTAATTTTTGAAAAGAATGAAAACGAATAAGAAATACTGGAAAGCTATCGGAGAGTTAAAAAATGATCCTAATATTGAAAAGTTAGCGCATAATGAATTTTCAGAACATTTGCCTACTGATGAATTTTTGTCGGGTAATTTATCTTCTACATCAGCATCTAGAAGAGATTTTTTGAAGTTTCTTGGATTCTCAACTGCAGCTGCTACTTTAGCATCTTGTGAAACTCCCATAGTTAAATCAATACCGTATCTTTCTAAACCTGATGAAATTATACCGGGTGTCGCAAATTATTATGCGACATCAATATATGATGGAAGAGATTATGCTAGTATCTTAGTTAAAAACAGAGAAGGAAGGCCAATAAAAATAGAAAATAATAAAACTTGCACTAATGCTAGAGTACAAGCTTCTGTTTTGTCATTATATGATTCGTCAAGATTAAAGCATCCATTAAAGAATGGTATTCAAGGAGATTGGTCATTGTTGGATAAAGAAATAAAAGATAAGCTCTCAAATATGAATGACAAGAAGATAGTTTTATTAACTGCAACTATCTTTAGCCCCTCTTTAAAAAGTATAATTGATAGTTTTTCAAAAAGGTATGATAATGTTGAGCATATAATGTATGATGCTATTCCTTATGACGGTATGTTAAATGCAAATATGGATTCTTTTGGATTGAGAGCAATTCCAAGTTATCACTTTGATAAAGCAAATGTAGTAGTATCTTTTGGTGCTGACTTTCTTGGTAACTGGCTGAATAATGATTATTCCACTGACTATATTAAAGCTAGAAACCCAAAAGAGGGAAAAATGTTGAAGCATTATCAGCTAGAATCGAATCTATCTTTGTCTGGTTCTAATGCTGATAAACGCATTGGTATAAAGCCGTCTGAACAAAAAGTATTATTATCTGATTTATATATTTCATTATCACAAAATAAACTTCCAAATGACCAAAGATTATTGCAGATTGTTCAGAAGTTAACTAACAGTAAGAAAAAATCTATTGTTTTATGTGATAGTAATGATATGAATACTCAATTAATCGTTAATGCTATAAATAATATTTTAAATAATTATAATAATACAATATCTTTAAAATCTCCATCTTATTTTAGACAAGGTGATAGCATAAGGCTTAATACTCTAATTCAAGAAATGAAAAATGGTGAAATAGGAGCCTTAATAACTCATAATGTTAATCCTTCATATAATTTATACAATGCAGAAGAATTTAACAAAGCTTTATCAGAAGTTGAATTAACAATTTCAACTTCATCTTATAATGATGAGACAGCATCTTTAATGCAGTATGTTCTTCCTAATAATCATAATTTAGAGAGTTGGGGTGACCTTCATCCTGCTCATAATGTATATACTTTAATGCAACCCACTATTGCACCATTGTTTAACACTAGGCAATTTGAAGAAACTTTATTAAATTGGATAAATAAAAATGATTATCACACATATTTATCTAATTTTTGGAAAGGGAAAGGGGTGAGCTGGGAACAAGCTGTTCATGATGGATATTTTATGTTTAAGGATGTTGAGGTAAATATCAGAAAAATAAAACCATTGGATAAAAAACTTTTAACCTTTGAAAATTCAAATAATAATAATATTGAATTAGCTTTATATGAGAAGATAGGAATAGGAGATGGGACTCAAGCTAATAATCCATGGTTACAAGAATTCCCAGATCCAATTTCTAGAAATTGTTGGGATAATTATATGACAATATCTGCTACTACTGCAAAAAAGTTAAATTTAAAAAATTGGAATGTTTCAAATGGAGCATTGAATGGGAGCTTAGTTAATATAACTGCGGATAATGTTAGTATAAATAATGTTCCTGTAATGATTCAACCTGGACAAGCAAACAATACAGTTGGTTTAGCGTTAGGTTATGGTAGAAAAAAATCTGGTAAAGCAGGAAATAATGTTGGATTCAATGCATTTCCTTTTATGAAAGCTAAAAATATTAAGATTGAACTTGTTGAAGGAGAAGAGTATGAGTTTGCATCTATTCAGTTACACCACACGATGATGGGTAGAGATATGGTTAAAGAGACGACATTGTCAGATTATATTAAGGATCCTTCATCAGGAAATGACAGGACAACTTATCCTACATTTAAGGGAGACCTACCTGCTGACAAGCTTAGTTTATATGATGAACATGATTTAAAGACTGGACATTTTTGGAATTTGTCAATTGATTTAACTGCATGTACTGGTTGTGGAGAATGTGTTATTTCATGTCAGGCTGAGAATAATATTCCTGTTGTTGGTAAGCAAGAGATGAGAAAAAGTCGTGACATGCATTGGATAAGGATAGATAGGTATTATTCTTCTGAAATGACTAAGGATATAGCTAAAGATAATGACATCTCTGCTATTCAAATGTATAAAGAGATGGAAGAACCATCAGAGAACCCTGAAGTTGTATTTCAGCCAGTTATGTGTATGCATTGTAATAATGCACCATGCGAAAATGTTTGTCCTGTTGCTGCCACAACTCACAGTAATGAAGGTCTTAATCAGATGACTTACAACAGATGTGTTGGTACGCGATATTGTGCTAATAATTGCCCATACAAAGTAAGGCGTTTTAATTGGTTTCAATATTCAGAAAATGATAAATTTGATTTCAATATGAATGATGATTATGGTAAAATGGTACTAAACCCTGATGTTGTTGTTAGATCTAGAGGTGTAATTGAAAAATGTAGTATGTGTATTCAAAAGATACAAGAACTTAAATTAAATGCAAAAAAAGAAGGGAGACCCATTTTAGATGAAGAGGCCCAAACTGTTTGTGCATCTTCATGTTCAACAAATGCAATAGTATTTGGAGATGCTAATAATCCTGAAAGTGAAGTTGCCAAACTTAAAAAAGATGAAAGAGCATATGACCTGCTTGATCATTTAAATGTAAATCCATCTGTTTTTTTTCAAACTAAAGTAAGAAATAAATCATAATGCAAAAAGAATCAAAAATAAGAGATCCATTAATCCTTGGCGCTAAGAGCTACCATGATATAACTAAGGATATTGCTAGACCTGTTGAAGGTAAAGCAAACAAATATTGGTGGATTTTATTCTCTTTGTCAGCTGTTTTAATGTTGTGGGGTTTTGCTTGTATGGCTTATACTATTGGGACAGGAATTGGAGCTTGGGGCTTAAATAAAACAATTGACTGGGCATGGGATATAACTAATTTCGTTTGGTGGATTGGAATTGGTCATGCTGGAACATTAATTTCTGCTGTTTTGTTATTATTTAGACAAAAGTGGAGAATGGCAATTAATCGATCAGCTGAAGCAATGACTATATTTGGAGTTGCTCAAGCCGGCTTATTTCCTCTTATTCATATGGGAAGACCATGGTTAGCATATTGGGTGTTTCCAATACCAAATCAGTTTGGGTCACTTTGGGTTAATTTCAATTCTCCATTGCTTTGGGATGTATTTGCAATTTCTACTTATTTAACTGTTTCAGTAGTTTTTTGGTATATTGGACTTATACCTGATTTTGCTATGATTAGAGATAGACTTAATAAAAAGATTTCTCCAATGAGAAAAAAGCTTTATTCATTAATGGCTTTTGGATGGAGCGGTAGAGCAAAACACTGGCAAAGATTTGAGGAAGTTTCTTTAGTACTAGCAGGATTAGCTACTCCTCTTGTTTTCTCAGTTCACTCTATTGTAAGTATGGATTTTGCTACTTCTGTTATTCCAGGATGGCATACTACTATTTTCCCTCCTTATTTTGTTTTAGGAGCACTTTTTTCTGGTTTTGCTATGGTAGAAACGTTACTAATTATAATGCGAAAAGTTGTTAGTATGGAATCTTACATTACAATTAAGCATATTGAATATATGAATGTAATCATCCTTTTTACAGGTTCATTAGTTGGAGTTGCTTATATAACAGAGCTTTTTATGGCATGGTATTCTGGAGTTGAATATGAACAATATGCTTTTTTAAACAGGGCTACAGGCCCATATTGGTGGGCATATGCTAGTATGATGACATGTAATGTTGTAATACCTCAGTTATATTGGATTCACAAAATAAGAACATCATTTGTAGCTACATTTATATTGTCCATATTTGTTAATATAGGAATGTGGTTTGAGAGGTTTGTCATTATTGTAACATCATTACATAGAGATTTTCTTCCTTCTTCATGGACAATGTTTTCTCCTACATTTATTGATATTGGAATTTTTCTTGGCACAATTGGTTTCTTTTTTGTATTGTTTTTATTGTATGCAAGAGCTTTCCCTGTTGTTGCTCAAGCTGAGTTAAAAAGTATTTTAAAATCATCAGGATCGGAATATAAAAAGTAAAAATGAAAGATAAAACTATACATGCTATATTTGATGATGAACAAGATGTTTTAAGTGTTGTTCGAAATTTAAAGCAAAAGAAAATTGATGTTTGTGAAGTATATAGTCCATTTCCAATTCATGGGTTAGACTCTGCTCTTGGATTAAAAGAAACCAGGATGGCAATAACTGCTTTTATTTTTGGCTGTATTGGCTTAGCTTTTGGTGGTCTTTTAATCTATTATATTATGATATCAGGAGTTGGTAAAAGCTGGCCTATGAATATAGGGGGAAAACCTAATTTTACTTTTTATCATAATCTTCCTTCTTTTGTTCCAATAATGTTTGAGTGTACTGTACTTTTTGCTGGTCATTTAATGTCCATTACCTATCTTTTTAGAAATAAATTGTATCCAGGTGCAACAACTAAAAGCCCTGATCCTAGAACAACAGATGACAAGTTTTTGGTTGAACTTAAATATAAAGAAAATAAGCAAGAGATTATTACTTTGCTAAAAGCATCTAATGTAACTGAAATAAATGATAAAGATGAAGTATAAGTTTATAATAATTTGTAGTTTTTATTTTTTTATTACTTCTTGCAGTAATGACGGTAGAGGTTATGAATATATGCCAAACATGTATCGTTCTCCATCATTAGAAACATATGGTAAGAATAAAATTTTTAAGGATAGTCTTAATGCAAGAAAACCAGTTAAGGGAACTATTGCAAGAGGTTATTTAAAGACATTTAATTATGGGGCAAGTTTAGAGGATTATATTTTGTCAGGAAAAGAGGCTATAAATCCGTTAGAGAGTAATGCTGTAAATATTGAGGAAGGAAAGGCTCTCTATGCTATGTTCTGTAACCATTGTCATGGTCCTAATGGAGCAGGAGGAGGGTCTATAACTCATCCAATTTATTCTGCAGTTCCTCATTATAATGATGATAAGCAGATAAGAAGGACAGGTGGAACCATGAAAGAATTAGCGCCAGGGAATATTTTCCATTCAATCACATTCGGATTAAATGCTATGGGGCCACATGCTTCTCAGCTAACTGAAACGGAGAGATGGAAAATAGTCTTATATGTTCAGCAACTACAGCAATATAGTAATGAATAAAATAGAGAATATGTATACTCCAAATCGAAGCATAAGCATTGCGTCCTTAGTAATGATATTAATAGGGATTTTGTCAGGTATTTTTGCATTTATAACTGATAGTCATGCTGCATGGACAAATCTTTTATTTAATAATTATTTCTTTTTAGGCATTTCATTATTTGCTGTATTTTTTGTTGCCTTGCAGTATGTTTCGGAAGCAGGATGGTCTATTGTACTTAAAAGAGTACCGGAAGCAATTATGACATTTCTCCCCTATGTTTCAGCAATTATGTTATTTATTGTTATTACCGCTGTTTTACATTTTGGAGGAAATCATATATATCATTGGCTAGAACCTGGGATTATGACTGAAGGTGCTCCAAATTATGATAAAATTATTGCCGGAAAGGAACCATATCTTAATTCAACATTTTTTTTAATTAGGTCTTTTTTATATGTAATAATATGGGTGTACTGCGCTAGAAGATTACGTCAAATATCATTAGAAGGAGATTCAGAAGGAGATATTGGAGAAAAATCTTATTGGAAAGGATTAAGAGTTTCAGGATGGTTTATTGTTCTATTTGCAGTAACTTCTTCTACAGCAGCTTGGGATTGGATTATGTCAATTGATACACATTGGTTTAGTACATTATTTGGCTGGTATATTTTTAGCGAATGGGCAACTATAGGTTTTGCTAGTATTTTATTATTAACACTAATTTTAAATAAACAAGGTTATTTAAAACATTTAAATGATAGCCATATACATGATCTAGGAAAGTTTCTTTTTGCTTTTTCTATTGTTTGGACATATATGTGGTTTTCTCAGTTTATGTTGATATGGTATGCTAATATTCCAGAAGAGGTAATATACCACATGGAAAGAATAGAATTAGATAATTATAGATTTCTTACTTGGTTTAGTTTAGGTATTAATTTTGTTGTTCCTGCTCTTTTTCTTATGAGTAGAGATGCAAAGCGTAATAAGAATCGTTTAATCTTTGTTTGTATAGTTGTCTTAATAGGTCATTGGATTAATTCTTATTTACTCTTTGCACCGGGCACATTACATGAACATGGACATTTAGGAATACTGGAATTAGGTATGGGGATAGGTTTCCTTGGCTTATTTATTAAAGTTGTATTGAATAGTCTTAGTAAACGTGATATAGAGATAAAGCATCACCCATTCTTAGATGAAAGCAAGCATTTACACACATAAATTATATTGTTGATATATTTTAATGGGTCAGATTAATCTGACCCTTTTTTTATTCTTACTTTTGCTTATATATGAATTCAGATAATGAAGTTGAGAATGAAGGATTAAATGAAGAAGTTGCTTTTGAACAGGTTCTACGGCCAAAACTATTTGTTGATTTTGAAGGACAGGATAAGATTGTTGATAATCTAAAAGTTTTTATTGAAGCTGCAAAACAAAGAGAAGATGCTTTAGATCACACTTTACTACATGGACCCCCAGGACTGGGTAAAACTACACTAGCTAATATTATAGCTCACGAGCTTGATGTAAATATTAAAACTACTTCCGGGCCTGTATTAGATAAACCTGGGGATTTAGCTGGTCTTCTTACAAATTTAGAAGAAAGAGATGTTTTATTTATAGACGAAATTCATAGATTAAATCCAATAGTTGAGGAGTATTTGTATTCTGCTATGGAGGATTATCAAATTGATATTATGCTTGAATCAGGACCAAACGCAAGATCTGTTCAAATTAAAATTAATCCATTTACTTTGATTGGAGCTACAACTCGTTCTGGACTATTGACATCACCTTTAAGAGCTCGTTTTGGTATTAATTCAAGACTTGAATATTATCAGCTAGAATTATTGTCCAAAATAATAAACCGTTCTTGTTCTATTTTAGATATTAGCATCGCTAAAGATGCTGCTTTAGAAATTGCAAGGAGGAGTAGAGGTACACCTAGAATTGCAAATGCATTACTTAGAAGAGTAAGAGATTTTGCACAAATTAAAGGTGATGGAAATATTGACATAAAGATTACAAGATATTCATTAAATGCACTAAATGTTGATGAACATGGATTAGATGAGATGGATAATAGAATCCTTTCTGCTATTATAGATAAGTTTAAAGGCGGTCCTGTTGGGTTAACGACTATTGCAACTGCAGTAGGAGAACAGCCAGGAACAATTGAAGAAGTATACGAACCTTTTTTAATAATGGAAGGTTATTTAATGCGTACACCAAGAGGTAGAAAAGCAACTGAAATTGCATTTAAGCATCTTGGAAAAGTAAAATATGATGATCAAGGGAATTTGTTTTAAGAGATTTGATCAAATACTTCTTGTATAATATTTTTGTATTGCGCAAAAGTTGATAGTGCCCATATTTTCAAATTTAAAACTTCTTTTTTTGATAACCATTTTATACTTTTTGATAGTTCTTTTTTAAAAAGTTTTTTATCAAAACTAACTTTGCTAAGGATTTTTTTACTTAATTCTAACATAATTTTATAAATTATTATTACTATAATAACACTGAAAACTGTAATTTATTGTCCCTCGTTCCAGCTATATGACTTATATTCAAGGTCTGTAAGCATAATTACTCTATCAATTACTGTAGAGGCTAATTCTTCAAAATTTTTTGGTTTGCTGTAAAAAGAAGGTGTTGCAGGACATATTATACCACCAGCTTCTGTAATTAATTTCATATTATTAATATGTATTAAGTTTAATGGTGTTTCTCTTGCTACAATAATCAGCTTTCTTCTTTCTTTTAGAATTACATCAGCTGCTCTTGTTGTTAGATCATTAGATACTCCACTAGCAATACGGCCCATCATCCCCATTGATGATGGACATATTATCATAGTCTCATAATTTGCAGATCCACTTGCAAATGGAGCCATAAAATCCATTTTATCATATAATTTAAAAGGGTATTTTTGGTAATCAGTATTTCCTAGTTCTTGATTCCAAACAAACTTTGCATTTTCAGACATTAGCAAGCCAATGTTCTCTATTTGGTCTTTAAGTAATACTAATTTATCAAATAAGACTTTAGCATATATTGCGCCACTAGCTCCTGTAACAGCTATTATTATTTTATGTTTTTTTTTACTCATAGATTATAGTGTATAGTGAAACTTAAAACTGAATTATATTTTCCTTTTTTTATTGATCCATATATCTCTTGATTTTCATAATCTTCTGATCCTATTGGCAAAATTGAATTGGATATTCTAGTATTTAAATTAATATTACTTGAATATTTATAATTTACGCCAATAGTTAGACCTAAGTCATAGTTCATGAATGGTTGGAATTCATTGTATTCTATCTTACCATATAGATCGTTATAGTAGCCCTCAATTAAATAAGCCATTTTTATCCCTCCTTCAATACTAATGTCTTCGCTTTGTTGATATTGCAATAAAAATGGTAATTCAAAATATGATAATGAGATGTCCTGCTTTAAGTAATTTGGATCTGATGCATCATTTATGTTAGGGTTCTTACTTCCTTTTTGGATATAAGTCATTTCTATTTGAAACTTTAAATTTTGATATATAGATTTATTTGCAAAAATACCAATTAATAAGCCTGCTCTATTAAATCCAGATAGATTATCTCCTCCTACTTGTGATGTACTTATTCCTAAAATTGTTCCACCACCAAAGTTTTGTGCATTAATGCTAAACGTTAGAAGTTTTAAGCAAATTAATATTGCTAATTTATTTAACATTTTATCTTAAGCTAACTCCAAGACCAATTGTTGCAGTTGGGTATTTCGAAAAAGTATAATCTGCCTGAATGGTTACAATAGCCATATTTAGTCTTAAACCAATATTTGTTCTTAAATTATTATTAGATTTAAAATCTATTTTTAAGACATCATTAAATTGGACACCGTCTAAACTAAAATTAGCATCAGTAGTAAATGTTGTTGTTGATGAATTATAACCTATGCCTGCATATCCAGTAAATATTAATATTTTTTTTGAGGCAATAAGATTAATTGTTGTGGCATTAGTATTTAAAGAAACTTTCTGATTGGCAACCTCAAGTTCTGTATTTAGTGATGTATATCCTCCTTGCAGGGAAAGACTCATTGGAATAGCATCACCAATACCTGGTATCCATTGTAATAAATCATGTTTTATTCCAGCACCAAAAAGATTTACATTTATATTATCACCAATATTAAGCATTGGCATGAACCTTAAATCAACAGCTGTATTTTTGATTAACCCAATTCCAGCTTGTATCATTGGTAAAGGCATAGCAGGGATTTTGAATCCTCCTGGCATTTTAAATAGTATACTATTATTTTCAGCTATTTGATATTCCATTTCCGTTCCTTCAGAATCTCCAAAAATAGTATGTGCTTCATTTTCAATAGAGGTAAAAACTCCATCAAATTCATTTTCAATTTTGAATTTTTCTGCAGTATTTGGGATTATA
>MDSV01066381.1_pt1 | contig 13617 bp, 14 predicted proteins | sample 810851 | NCBI WGS metagenome assembly MDSV01 (sample SAMN05326640, study PRJNA326480) | marine metagenome | isolation source: seawater | place: Atlantic Ocean: North East | collected 2012 | reverse complement strand
TCCAGACAGATTCGCCAGCCCCCCTCACCGGCCATGCGCCAGAGCGGACCCTCCTCCGCCCTTGGGGCCTGCCAGAGATAAGGACAGATCACCACCGGATATTCAAGGCCCTTGCTGCGATGGATCGTCACCACTGCAACGGCATGGTCGTCCTGGTCGCTGTGGGGCTGCCGTGAATCCGGGAGTGGTTCGGATGGATGCAAGCGTTCCCGGCGCAGCCAAGCCGCGGCGGTGGCAATGTCGAGGCCGTGGCGATGCATGGCCTCCTGCACCAACCTCGAGGCCTGTTGAAGGTCCCCCAGGATCCGGCCCCTGTCGGCCAGATCCGCCATGCGTTCTCCAGTCATCAGCTGCGACAGACAGCCCATCAACCCCAGCCGCGGCAGCTGCTCGGACGAGCGCCGCAGTTGCTGCGCCAACCGATCCAGACGGCTGTCTTCGTTGAGGTTGTCGGGAGATTCCGAAAGCAATGGAGAGCAGGCCAGCAGCCGCAGGGCCCGCTCATCTCCGGGATCCGCCAGAGCATCGAGGAACCGCTGCAACACCACGGCGGCTTCGCTTTCGAGCACATCACCCTGGGTCACCAGACGGGTTGGAATTCCACAGGCCCCCAGGGCCCTGCGCAGAGCGGCGGCCTGGTGATGCCGACTCACCAGCAGGCAGAGTTCGGAGGGATCCAGGCCCTCCTCGGAGCGGATCAGATTCAGCACCACCGCCGCCAGCTGCTGCGGAAGCTCCTGCTCCAACGCTGTTCGGGTCAGAGACGTCTCATCAGAAGCCAGCAACAACTCCAGCGTGTGTCCCGAATCCGGAGGCGAAGCCTTGCTGCAGGGGTTGACCGCAAGCACCTCCAGCCCCGAGCGAGGCAGGCCGGGCTGCATCAGCCTGTTGAGCCCCTCCATCAGAAGCGGGGTTGTGCGGAAGTTGTCGAGCAGTTGATCGATGCGATCCACCCGCTCCCGCGCCGCCAGATAAGTGTCGAGATCGCCGCCGCGAAACCGATAGATGGCCTGCTTCGGATCACCCACCAGCAGCAGCAGGTGCAGCGGGCTGTCTCCGAAGGTCCGACGCAGCATCCGCCACTGCACTGGATCCGTGTCCTGAAACTCATCGACCATCACCGCCCGATAGCGCTGCTGGAGAGGCAGCAACCAGGGAGCGTCCGACTCGCCTGGATCCAGGGCCGCCAGCAGGCCACCGAAGGTGATCACCCCCCGACGACGGCGACGCTGTGCCAGTTCAGCCAGGCCTTTCTGCAACAGGTATGACCAGACCCGTTCGATCAGCCCGTCCCAGAGTTCGGCAATGGCCTGCTGCAGTGCAGGGGACACCAGGCTGGGATTCGACTCGCCACATTTGCGGGCCATACGGCTCCAACTGCCGGGATGGAAATAGTCCTGAAGGGGCTTTTTGATGGCGGCGATCGATTCCAGTGTTGGCAGCGGGCCTTGCTGCTGGATCCACTGCTGCACCTGAGAGCAGCGATCCGTGCGGGGCTTGGCGCTGTAGGGCGCACTTGATTTGATGCCCAGAGCTTTCCACTGCTCTGCGGCGGAGCAGAAGCCGGCCTCCAGAGCAGCGTGATCCCTGTCCCAAAGGGGCAGGAAGTCGGTCCATGCCGACTTGATCCAACGGGCAAGCTGCGGACCGAGGGGCTGATCGAACTGAATGTCGTCCCGGGGGGCATCGAGCTGCGGCCGAACATCGCTATCCAGCTGCGACAGGCAACGACGGAGGCTGTCCGGTGAAAGTCCTCGCTGGCGAAGGCCACTGAGCTCCATCAGGGGCAAAACAAGCAGCTCCTGCTGCCACAGGTCCTGAACAACCTCCGCCTGAAGCGCTGCAGCATCAGTTTCCAGCTGCGGCTCCATGGCAGCACCGCTATCGAGTGCCAGACGGCGCAAACTGCGGCGGCAGAAGCTGTGAATGGTGGCGATATCGGCTCGATCCAACTGCTCCAGGGCCACCAACAACCGGCGGATCCACAGCCGGCGCTCGCGAGGGTTCACTGCCGCTGAACACCAGTCCGTCAGCACCGCATCCGGCATGTTGGGCGTCTCGCCACATTCCATCTGCTCCAAACCGGTGAGAGCCAGCTGCAGGCGCTGGCCGATCCGAGACCTCAACTCCTCAGCGGCGGCATCGGTGTAAGTGACCACCAGCAATGCTTCCAGCGGATGCCCTGCCTCAGTGATCAGTCGCAGGGTGAGGTGAGCCAGAGCAAAGGTCTTGCCGGTGCCGGCACTGGCTTCCAGCAAGCGAAGACCAGGCTCCAGCGGGTAGGTATTGGCGTCAAAACGCTTGGCCATAGGACGATTCTGAACAGGATTCAACGTCGCGTCGCCGGCTTGAGGTGCTGAAGGATCGGCCCATACAGAAAGCTGATGGCCTCGCTGAAACCTGGAGTGCTCAACAGTCGGTCCGCCTCGCTGTCCACCCCGAAGCAGAGCTGCATCACCGGGGTCTGACGCTCTTCAACCCATTGATTCTGGAAACCAGTGAGGCCACTGCCAGCTTTGTTGTGCTCTTTCCACACCAGCTGCCAACCGCTTTTCGGAGGAATGGGCCAGCAGTTTTCAAGACCTGTGGAGGCCATCACCTGAAGCTTCTCCAACAGAGGCTGGGCTTCGGAGGCAGGCAGCGGCCGCCAGTGCAGATGCACCGCCGCGCCGGCGACCCTGGTGCTGCGGGCCACCACAGCACTGCCACCTGCAGATGCATCATCACCAGCGCAGAGCAGCAGATGCTGCAACCAGCCCTGCATCACACCGGCGGGGCTGAGTTGACCCGCCTGAACCACCACCTGCACATCCCCAGCAAAAAGCAGGGGCCTTGAGCGTCCACCCAGCGAACGAGACTCCCGCCGGCACTCGCCAAGCCCCTTCAACTGATGGGTCAGCGCCATCCAGCGCTCCGCCAGCTGCCGTTGCTCCAAAGCGGCCCCACTGCCAGCTGGCAACACCCCCTGACCGGCATGGGCCACCAACCAGTCGGGAATGGTGCCATCGAGTGGTTGACGATCCAACTCCTGATCCAGCAGCTGATACCGCCGAAGGCCATCGAGCTCCAGATCATCGAGATCCTCCACCGGTTCAATTCCCTCACCGGGTCGGAGCCCCCGCTGCTGCAACCAAACCGCCTGGGGACGTTGCATCCAAGCGAGCAGGGAATCAACATCGAGTGCCGAAGCGGATGGCTGTTGCTCAGTCGAAGTCGACGGCATCGTCAACAGTTCCGTCCAGGCAAGGCCAGCGATGGGGTCCGGCCGCTCACGATCAAGCCACTGGCGACCCTCGAGTTGGCGTCGGTCACAGCTGAGCGGCTGGTCCGGATCAAAATTGCTGCGTGACAGAGGATTGGGGGCAGGCTTCAGCAACAGCCCCTCGGTGCTGGCGCCGCTGCTGGTCAGCTCCTGCATGAGCTGGCCCAGCCACTGCTCTACCGGCGCAGCAGGTGGTTGCTCTTCACCGGTGCGTTCGAGCCGGCCGCACCAACTGACCAGCAAATGGTTGCGGGCCGACATCAGGGCCTCGAGCAGCACGTAACGGTCCTGATCGCTGCTGCGGGGATCACCGAGGCGGCGCTGCTGCTCCAGCAGATGGAAACCTGGGCGGCGGCTGGGGCGCGGGAAATCAGCTCCATCCAGACCCATCAGCACGATCGCCTTGTGGGGAATTGCCCGCATCGGCTCAAGCGCACTCACGGTGAGCGAACCGCTGCGATGCCCGAATCGGCCGCTGTCCACCGAAAGAGCTTCCTGCAGCACCTCCAGAGCCACCGCGGCATCCAGCTCCAGGGCACAGGCCTCAGCCCGCTCGCGCCATTCATCCAGGGCCAGGGACCAGCTCTGCAGCTCACCGCTCCACGGTCCGCCATCACCGAACAGGTCGTGCAACTGACCGAGCAACAGCGTTGCCCAGGCCTCACTGGTGCGGGGTCGGCGCAGCTGATCGAGCATGCGAGACAGGCGATCCAGAAGAGACCACCAGCGAACAAGAGGTTCGGGGTCAAGGTCCTGATGAAATGGAGCGGCGCCTCCCGGGGCCAGCCCGTCCTGCTCCGGCAACACCAGACCAAGCATCCAGCGATCCAGGCACCAACGCAGACTGTGGGTCTCATCGCCACCACGCTCCCGGGCATCCAAGCCCCAGCGGAAACCACATCGCTGGAGGGTGCGCGTCAGCAGCACCGCCTCATCGGGCGGCAACGCCTGCTGTCGCTGCAGAGCGGGGTTGGCCAGGAGCCGCTCCAGGCCAGTGGCATTGAAGCGGCCAACCGCCAGCTCCAGCAACATCAGCATCGCCATCGACAATCCTGGGCTGCTCTGCTGGCTGCGATCCGTGAGTCGCCAGGGGAGATCCACACCGATGGCATCAACATCGTTGAACACCGAACTCAGCAGCGGCGCATAGCGGTCGATCTGGGGGGTCATCACCAGCACATCACGCGGCTCCAGCTCCGGGTCAGCAGCGAGCCACTGGAGAATGCGATCCCGCACGAGCTGCACCTCTCGCCAGGGGCCTGGCGCAGCCTGGAACAGCAGTGATTGATCGGTGCGACACCGACGCAACGGTGCCGCACGATCGCAATCCACCAGCTGCTGCTGCAGCTGCTCCAGCAGGGAGGCGGAGGCCGCCCCAGCCGCGGCCATCTCAACCGGAGCAGCGAAGAGATCGCCATCACGTCGTTCCCCGAGCTGTACATCACCAACCCCTTCCAGCAGCTGCTGAAATTCAGCGCCCATGCGCCCGAGGATCGCCTCGGTGCGTGGTGCCGCTTCCAGCCAAACCCCATCGGGGGGCTCCAGCCAGCCTTCCCCCAGCTGCTCACGCCTGCTGCCGCAGCGCTGCCATAGGTCAGGGCATGGCGTGAGCAGGTAGACCTCAACCTCCAGCAGACCGGACAGCGCCTGAATCAGCTCCACCTGCACTGGCGCGAGAGCACTGATCCCGAACAACCGCAGACGCTCTGGAAGAGACGCTGGATTCGCCTGACCCTGAAGCAGCAGCTGCACGGCGGCGCGCACTTGCAAGCCAAAGGGTTCGGCCGGCAGCTGCAGGGCCAGATCACGCCAGAGCAACGGTTGCCAGTCATTCAGGCCGCGATCCTGCTGCCACTGATCCAACAAATCCGGCCTGTAAAGGGCGTAATCGTCGAAGGCATCAGCAATGGAACGGGCCAACTGCCAGCGATCACGACTGAGGCCGGACGATGCGTTGGGGCTATCCCGTCGCTCGAGCCACTGACGCAATGGCTCAGCCGAGGGCTGATCAAGAACCACCGGTAACCGATCCAGAACCGCCCAGACCAATCGACCGGCGCGCCAGGGGTCGTCCTGCTGAGCCGGCAGATCCAGCACCTGACGCACCAGCTGTCGCAGCCGGCTGCCTGGGAATGGAAAACGCACCAGAGAGCTGATTCCCATGGTCTGAGCCAGCTGCTCCCCCAGCCAACGGCTGGTGGGCCAGGTGTTGACCATCACCTCCACGGTGTCCAACGGTCCCGGGCGCTGCTCCAGCAACTGCTGAGCCAGCAGCTGCGCCAGGAATTCAGCCCGGTTGCTGCGGTAAAGCGTCAGCAAGGGATTCGATCCCTCATCACCATCAAGCGAACGGCATCAAGACCATGCGGGTGGGGAAGGGCTTCAGCACCACTGGCTCCATGCACCTGAACAACCGCATCGGTTTCGGGACAGAACGCCGAAAGAGCTCCTCCGTACACCGCTCCGGTATCGATCAGAACGATCCACTGGTGCCGTTCCACCATCGGGCGGGGGGTGTGGCCGACAATGGCCCGTCCCAGTGATCCGTCGTAAGTGCCCCAGAAGCCATCGCGGATCGAAAGATCCGGTTCTCCACTGCTTGTAAACCCTGCATGGGTGGCGCACCAACCCCTGGCTTGATAGAGCATCGGCAGCTGAATCAAACGCTCAAGCCATCTCAGGCAGAGACTCTCTCCAAGCTGGTGAAAGGTATCCATCTCTGAAAGAGCGCTCTGATGGGTGGCATCACGGCTGGAAAGCGCATCGATCAGCGCCTGCTTATGGTTCCCTCTCAACCATGTGGCCCTGCCGCTGATCACCAGATCCCAGACCCGATTCATCGCAGCTTCAATCCCCTGGCCGCGGTTGATTACATCCCCGCAGAACACCAGATGGTCCTTGCTGGGCAGGACGGCCAACAGGCGTTCAAGCGACTCATGACATCCATGAACATCGCCGATGACCCAATGGTGTCGAGACGAAGCGTTCATGCTGCTCAGACGTCATTCCATTCTGAAACCTCCGGGGAGCGCTGTCAGAACAAACCCAGAAACTTCCGCCGTGGAGAGGCCTCTGCGATGGATTCAGCCTCGGCGGGTTTGGCCTGGTAACGAGGCTTGGAATCTCCGACCGTGATCAGGGGATCATTGTTCTTGAACCAGATCCAGTCTCGAATCGGTGGCGTCTCAGTCAGATCTCTGCGGGTAAGGCCCAGACCAAGCTTTGCGGATGCAGCCAAAAGAATCTCCACCATGGCGTCACCGTCGGAGCAGGTTGCCAGTGCCCTATTGGTCTTTTCCGCACCATCGAGAGCTTTGACCAACAACTCGATTTTCTGACTGACCGGGAGAGATCTGAGGTTCATGCGGCGTTGCTTGCCAGAGCTTCGGGAATTGAGGCTGATGGTGACTCGAAACTGCCCTCCACCACATACTCCAAGCGCAGCTTGAGGAAGGTGATGAACGTGGCATCGGTGGAGATCACCGCTGCGGCAGGCTTGGGGAGTTGGGCGTTCACATCGGCCTGATCGGGCGCCTCGAGAAACGCCGGCTGACGCACCAGCCAGAAGTCGATGGTTTTGCCGTTCTCCTCGTAGTTGCGTATGCGCTCCCGCAGCACTTCCTCCAGGGGCTCTTCAACCGTGAGAAAGCGTTCGCTGGCTGCAACGAAGTGAAAGGCAGTCATCCGGAGGCTTGACCGAACAGAGGATCCAGGCGGGGATTCTGGATCAAGGCCTTCATCTCCCGCACAGCCTGTTGCAGTCCGACGGCTACGGAGCGGGCGACGATCGTGTGGCCGATGTTCAGCTCCTCCATCCCAGGGATCGCCGCAATCGGTTCCACGTTCTGATAGGTCAGTCCATGACCGGCATTGACCCGCAGCCCGAGCTGTCGAGCACTGGCGACAGCTTCAGTGAGCCGCGCCAGTTCCAAGGGCTGGCTCGACCAGTCGGCGTCGGCGTAGCGGCCTGTGTGCAGTTCCACCCAGCGGGCCCCGCTGTCCCGACAGGCCTCGAGCTGTTGCAGATCGGGGTCCACGAACAAACTCACTGGTATTCCGTTGTTCTGAAGGCGACGCACCATCGGGGTGAGGTCCTGGAGCTGGCCGGCGATATCGAGACCACCCTCTGTGGTCACCTCTTCACGTCGTTCGGGAACAAGCGTGACCATGTCCGGGGCGACCCTCAAGGCAATCGTCACCATCTCCTCCGTCGCCGCCATCTCCAGATTGAGGCGGGAGCGAACGGTCTGCCGGAGCAGCTCCACGTCCCTGTCCTGTATGTGACGCCGATCCTCACGAAGATGCACTGTGATGCCGTCGGCACCACCCAGCTCGGCAAGCATCGCGAAGGGAACCGGGTCCGGTTCCACCGTGCACCGTGCCTGGCGAATGTTCGCAATGTGATCGATGTTGACCCCGAGGCTGGCCATACAAACGTCCGTCTGAGCGGATCTTATGAACGGCGAAGCTGGCTTTAGGTTCGATTGCCCTAACGATTCGCGTCCCGTTGTCAGCGGCCCAGGTGAACCGTGAATCAGCCTTGCAAGTGGGAATTGATCCCCGCTTGTCCCCTCTGGCGATGTTTGCCACCCAGGATCTGGCCTTAAGCCTCCAGTTCCGGGAGCGACTCATTGTCAACCCGCAGAACCTTCCCCATACCGGACCGGTGCTGCTGGCACCCACCCATCGCGCCCGCTGGGATGCATTGATGCTGCCGATGGCAGCCGGGCGTCGGGTGAGCGGCCGCGATTGCCGTTTCATGGTGACCACATCAGAAATGAGTGGACTGCAGGGGTGGTTTCTCAAACGCCTGGGATGCTTTCCGGTTGATCAGAAACACCCATCCATGACCTCCCTTCGGCTGGCGATTGACCTGCTGGCTGCGGGCCAGCAGGTGGTGATGTTTCCCGAAGGCAGGATTCATCGCTGTGATGAAGCCATCAAGCTGCATCTCGGCCTGGTGCGGCTGGCTCAACTGGCACAGCGCCGAGGGGTCTCCGTTCCCGTGATTCCCGTGGGGCTCGGTTACAGCCAGGCACCACCACGGCCCTTCAGTCGAGCGGCCATCTGTTTTGGCAAACCAATGCATCCACCGGAGGGTGGACGGGACGCAGGAATTCGCTTCAATCAGGATCTCGCCACGGCGATGCATGCGGCTGAACAAGCGGCCCGCACCGTCGTTGGTCGCCCTCTGGGCTGCTTTTAAAGTCCCGCATTATTTCTAATCTCCATATGGGTTGCCGATCCCTGCTCACCTCCGCCGCCCTGGTGGCGAGCCTGGGGCTGGTTGCCCTTCCCGCAATGGCTCAAAACGCAGCCGCTGAAGGCCGGGTGCTTGCCGATGCAGTCACAGGATTCAACCCCGCAGCAGTTCGCGGGATGATCAGTACCGGCGATGTAGCCGCAGGCCGTGGCGACCTCACCGCCGCGCGCGCCAGCTATGACCAAGCCCGCCAAGCCGCCAAACAACTTCTCGCCTTCTACCGCGATCTCGGCGGTTCCTTCCGTGGCCTCGATGCACGCATTCCGCGTGAGATGGACAGCAAAGGCCGCGAAGCCCTTGAACTGCTCGCCGAGGCTGATCTGAGACTCGCGGCATTGTTCCGCCGGCAGAACCAACCTGAGATCGCCGTTCCGGTGCTGGTTGAGGTGATCAAGTTGGTGACGCCAGCCCAGCCCCAGGGCCGCAAGGCCTATCAGAGCCTGATTGAACTTGGCTTCGTCGAAACCGAGTTCAAAGCGTCGACCCCTGCAGGCAACTGACCCGTTCTGCCAGCATCAACAGGATCAGGACTTCAACCCCATGGTTCAACCCCTAGCTGTTGAAACAGCTATCCAACGGATGATTCCTGATGCTCAGGTCACCGTTGAAGATCTCACTGGTGGTGGCGACCATCTCCAGGTGAGTGTTGTTTCAACGGCCTTTGAAGGCCTCTCACGCATTCGCCAGCATCAGCTGGTGTACGGAGCGCTTCAACAGGAGCTGGCAACAGAAGCCATCCACGCCCTGGCCTTGTCCACGTCAGTTCCCTCAAATTCCACTAGTTCCTGAACTCAACATGGATGAATCCACCCGCACACGCATCGAGGCACTGATCAACTCAAGCCCGATTTTCGTCTTCATGAAAGGCTCCAAGTTGATGCCCCAATGCGGATTTTCAAACAATGTTGTTCAGATCCTGCATTCCCTCGGCGTTGCCTTTGAAACGTTCGACGTGCTCTCCGATATGGAAATACGTCAGGGAATCAAAGAATTCTCCAGTTGGCCAACCATCCCTCAAATTTATGTTCAGGGGGAATTTATGGGTGGCTCAGACATCCTGATCGAGATGTTCAACTCCGGTGAATTGAAGGAAAAACTTGAGGTTGCTCTGGCCACCTGATCAGTAGCTGTGGGGGTGCCTCGAATACAGCGTGCTCACATCCCCGTCAGGCCCGATAAAGCTGGAGGGGTCAAGGATCCAGCGATCGATCAGCTGTTCAAGACGATGCTGCTCACGCGAATCAAGCCCTCCGGTTTTGCGTAATGCATGCAGGTATCCATCGGCGTAGAGACGCAGCTCCGAAGGTGAGTGATACCGGGTCGTCAACTCCTGGCAGGCGTCACAAAGCGACTGGAAATGACGGATGGCATCGGGATTAGAAAGTGATGTCATCGGATGAGACTGCTGCCTCTGCTACCGGCGTTGCAGGAAATTGGCATTAGCTTAGATCCGCTCAGCCCTATTCAGTGACCTCCACCCCTCGAGACCTCACCGCAGAGCCAAGCTCGCCAACGGCTGAGTCTGTCTCCATTCCGCAGTCCGGCACCGGCCAGGAGCCTTCTCGTGTGCTGGTGGTTGAACCGCATCCAACACTGCGCACCGTGCTTGTGCAGCGACTGCGTCATGACGGTCACCTGACGGCTGCCGTCAGCCGTGCCAGTGAAGCTCTTGAGGTCTGTCAGGAGCAGTCTCCTGACCTGCTGGTGAGTGCGGAAATATTGGAGCGGAGCTCAGCCTTACGTCTGGCGGAGCAATTGCGTTGCCCGGTGATCGTGCTGACAGCCCGCACCGGAGCCGAACCCGTCGTGGGACTGCTCGATGACGGCGCCGATGACGTGTTGCGCAAGCCATTCGGTCTGGAGGAACTGGCTGCCCGCTGTCGCACGCTGTTGAAGCGGGGAAACAGCGGCCTGCAGGAAAGGGTCACCGTCGGTCCGCTTGAAGTGCACCTGTTACTGCGTCAGGTGACTCTGCGGGATAAACCTGTGGAACTGAGTCCAAGGGAATTCGCCCTGCTTTGCGCGCTGTTGATGCCACCGGGAATGGTGCGCAGCCGTCAGGAACTCCTGCGGATGGCCTGGCCGCCCTTCAGTGGCGGCCCTCGTTCAGTCGACACGCAGGTGTTGACCCTGCGTCGCAAGCTTGAACAAGCCGGGCTTGGCGAAGGAGGCGGCATCACCACCGTGAGACAGCGCGGTTACCGCTTCAGCCTGGAAAACCTGCCGGCAAGCTGATCCATTCCTGGTTCACCGCGAGCGTTGCGAGCATTTCCCCCACCACCATCAACATCGCAAGAACTGCCAGCAGCTGATACGTCCATGGAGGTGTCAGACGACCAATCCCACGGGTGTTCACGGCACTGCGTTCCTGCAGAAGTGTCAGGAATTGTTCGAAGCGTTCGATCCGCTGAGGCAACAGTTGATGCTTGCGATTGGCCGCCTTCAGGTAATAAACCGTGCCGCCCTGGCTGGTCCCCACCGGCACAAGAGCCCGAATGTCGTTCCAGGCCATGCACCATCCGCGACGGAACAACCAGCGAATCCAGATTGGGTAGAGCACACGGATGCCCTCCGAATCTGTCTCCACCCGTTCACTAAGCAGACCAACCACCAACAGCAACCCGAGCAAAAGTCCTGCCGCCATCCAGCCACGTAGGGCCGCATGAGCCAACAAAGGCAATGGCAGAACCAAGGCCAGGTACAGGCTGAGAAGGGTGAATCGGATCAGTGGCGAAAGGCCGAAACGCTCAACGGTCGTTGCAGTAGCCATCAGCGGTCTTCCGGTGAACCGGGAAGAGGCTCGAGAAGTTCAGCAGGCTGGTAATCACCACCAAACACCTCCGCTTCGCGGCCCTTCCAGAATTCTCCGAGACGCATCAGATCTTTGTGGGCTTCATTCACCCTGGCGATGTACTCCTCTGGATCCATTGAAGCCTTCGACTCCTTCAGCTTCTGCAGACGCAGCAGCTGCAGATTCCAGGGCTTGCTCAACTCACCCCGTTGCTCGAGGTAACGGGCCAGATCATCTGAGGAAGGCTGGAACTTCGAGGGCATCGAGGAATTGCAGTCCGGCGAGGCTAGGCAAGGGTTCAGGCTGGCAGCGCCCAGGCGTTCAGGCCCAGATCCGCTCCGACGCGATGGGCGCAGGCAAAACCGCTGAAGGCCACAGCATTGAGGCCCTGGCCTGGGAAGCAGGAGTCTCCGACGCAATAGAGGTGACGAACCCCTGTGCGGTTGAACGGCATCGGCAGAAGGCCGGGAAGCTGCATGGCGGGAATCGGGCCGTAGCTGCCCTGAAAACGGCCAAGAAAACGTCGATGGCTGCGAGGCGTACCGACCTCCTTATGGGTGATCGCAGTTTCTATCCCAGGAAGAATCGCTTCGAGGCGTTGGATCAACCGTGTGGCATCCGCATCCTTCTTGGCTCGGTACTCCGAGGTGGACAACCCCTCCCATGTCTCCATCGAAGACGGCGTGAATGTATGCACGATGTGATGCCCCTCTGGCGCCAGGTCTGGATCGAGCAGCGAAGGCATCGAGACAAAAATCACACCCTGCTCGTCTTCCATCCGTTCCCAGTCCTCAAGAAGCAGGTGGTGGCAATGGGTACCAGCTGGAATCAGATCAGCCTTCACACCGAGGTGAAGGGACAGAAAAGATGGTGACGGCACGTAGCGGCGGCGCCACACTTGCTCCTTGGCGGGGGTGTTGGCTTCATCAACGAGGGCCTGACCACCTCCCTTGGCAGCTCCGATTTCACCGGAGAAGGTGTCCCAGCGGGTGGCATTGGAGATCACACGCTTGGCGCGGATGACCTCGCCATCGGCCAGCTTCACGCCCACCGCCTGATCGTTCTCGATCAACACCTCGGTGACTCGGGCCTTGTAGCGGATGGCTCCGCCGTGGCGTTCCAACCCCTTCACCAGCTTTTCGGCAATAACGCCGACGCCTCCCTTGGGGTAGTTGATCCCTCCCGCATGCCGATCGGAAAACACCATGCCGGCATTGATCATCGGCGTGCGATCGGCCGGCATCACCGACCAGCAGAAGCACTCAATGTCGATGAACTTGAGCAGCTGCTCGTCCTTGATGTGTTGGCGGGCCACCGCTCCGACGTTGAACGGCAGCCAGCGGGCCAGCCCCAGACAGGCCAGGGGGGCCTTGAAGAACACCTTGGTGAGGTAGGCCGGATCCTCCAGCGAGAGAAGCGGCATCGCATCGAGGCAGTTAAACACCTGCCAGCAGGTGTCGTAGAAGCGGCGGATCCCCTCGGCCTCATGAGGAAACCGCGCCGTGAGATCGGCGATGAACTGCTCGTAGTCGCGGTCCACCGCGATGCGCAGCCCACCGGGCATGTGGTACTCGAGCTGGGCGGGGTCGGGGATGGTGTCGCAGTGCTCCCCCACATCAGCAAGGGCCCGGGTCAGCAGGTTGGTGAAACCCTTCTTGCCGAAGCCGAAGATCATCGAGGCCCCCACATCAAAGGTGTAGCCCTCGCGTCTGAAGGCACCGCCACTGCCACCCGGGATCAGATACCGCTCCAAGACGAGGGTCTTGGCTCCCTTGGCCGCCAACTGACTGGCGGTGACCAAACCACCGATGCCGGAACCGATCACAACGGCATCCCACTGCTGGTTCTCGCTCATGGCATCGCTTCTTTGGGGTGACGCTAAGGGGCCGTCTGCGGCCTTGGATCCTGGCGGTGGATCGGCGGCATCACCGTGAGGATCACCTCAGAACGCACCGGACGTCCGAGTTCGGCACTGCAGCGGGCATCAATGTGATGGCGCAGGCCATCAATCACCCGACTTTCCATGGGCTGCAGCGGATTGATGTAGACCACGACAAAGGCCGTGCGGCCCAGCTGCTGCACCGTGAAATCCATCATCTGCAGCTGAAGCCCCACCAGCTCCTGCATCAACACGATGCGCGTGCGCTGGAGCACACCCGGGTCGGCGGCACAGCCCGCTGCCTGGGCCATGGCATCCCGCAACGCCGCCAACGGTTCGCGCAGCAGGGCCAGGCTCACCGCCAGCACCAGCAGGGCATCGGTGATCGGCGCAATTGCAGACAAGGGCGTTGCCAAGAGCAG
>MDSV01186753.1_pt1 | contig 13618 bp, 15 predicted proteins | sample 810851 | NCBI WGS metagenome assembly MDSV01 (sample SAMN05326640, study PRJNA326480) | marine metagenome | isolation source: seawater | place: Atlantic Ocean: North East | collected 2012 | reverse complement strand
TTCTGCAGACATCCTAAAATGATAATCACAGTTTATACAAACTCTTAAATTTTCATTAAGATCTTTATGATGTATCATATTTCCACAAGAAACGCAGTTAGTCCAAAGCTTTTCTGAAACACTTTTTCTTTTTACCAATGAGGATAATTTTGGTTTAACAAAATTAGTTAACCAATTCATATAATAGTCCCTCTTTTTAATTCTTTAACAAAATCATTAATTTTTTTTATCATTAAAACTTTATCTTTTAAATTTTCTTCAACAATTTTAATAATACTTGACCCCACAACAGCTCCATCTGCAAATTTACATATATTTTTTACATCACTAGCATTTTTAATTCCAAAACCAGGTAAAATAGGTAAATTGGTATATGTTTTTATAAAATCTAAAGATTTTTTTAGTTCATTTATATCAACAGATTTTTGACCAGTAGTACCCATAATACTTACATAGTATAAAAAACCAGTAGCATTTTTTAAAATAAGTTTGAGTCTTTGCTCTTTTGTAGTTGGTGTGATTAGTCTCACTAGATGTATATTAAATTTTTCCAACTCTTTTAATAATTCTTCATCTTCTTCTGGTTGTAGATCAACTATTATTAGGCCATCAACGTTATAACTTGCACATTGTTTTGCAAATTCTTTTATACCATAATGAAAGATCACATTATAATAGCCCATTAGTACAATTGGTAAATTATGATTAATTTCTTTTGCATTTGAAACTAACTTAAAAATATCATCTAAATTTATCCCATTTTTTAGAGCTCTTTCACTTGATAACTGAATAGTTGGTCCATCAGCCATAGGATCAGAAAACGGCATTCCAATCTCAATTATATCAACTTCATTTAAAATTAGATTTTTTATTATTTCGTTGCTGGTCTCATAGTCTGGGTCACAACCAGTAACAAAGGTAACTAATTTTTTTTTTTTACTACTGAAAGTCTGATGAATTAAATCAGTCATTAAATTTTGATATTTAGTTCATTAGCAATTGTAAAAATATCTTTATCGCCTCTTCCACACATATTCATTACAACTATTTGATCTTTACTATAATTTTTAGCAATTTTTTTTAAAACTGATAAAGCATGGGACGGCTCTAATGCAGGAATTATTCCTTCAAGCTTACAACAATATTGAAAAGCATCTAAAGCTTCTTTGTCTGTAGCTGACATATATTTTACTCTTTTTTCTTCAAATAAAAATGAATGTTCTGGGCCAATTCCTGGATAATCTAACCCAGCTGAAATAGAATGGGCTTCTTGAATTTGACCATTTGTTGACTGTAACAAATATGTTTTATTGCCATGTAGTATTCCTGGTTTACCACCTGTTAAACTTGCAGCATGTTTGTTTGTATTTATTCCATGACCAGCTGCTTCGACTGCAATCATTTCAACATTACTATCGTCGAGAAATTCATGAAATAAACCTAGTGCATTTGATCCTCCTCCTATACAGGCAATTAATAAGTCCGGAGACCTTCCTTCAAGCTCTTCCAGTTGATCTCTAACTTCTTTACCAATAACAGATTGAAAATTTCTAACCATTGCTGGATATGGGTGCGGACCTGCAGCAGTACCTATTATATAAAAAGTATTTTCCACATTTGTAACCCAATCTCTCAATGCTTCATTCATTGCATCTTTTAGAGATTTTGAACCAGTTTTTACACTTTTTATTTCTGCGCCAAGTAATTTCATCCTAAATACGTTTGGAGATTGTCTCTCTATATCCTTTTCACCCATATAGACCACACAAGGTAATCCAAATAAAGCGCAAACAGTTGCAGTTGCCACTCCATGTTGACCAGCTCCAGTTTCAGCAATAATTCTTTTTTTTCCCATTTTTTTAGCTAATAATATTTGTCCCATACAATTATTAATTTTATGAGCACCTGTATGATTTAATTCATCTCTTTTAAAATATATCTTAGGGCCTTTTAAGTCCTCTGTAATTCTGCTAGCAAAAAATAATGGACTCGGTCTTCCAACATAAGTTTTTAAGTAATAGTTAAATTCTTCTATAAAGCCTTCGTCATTTTTTAATTTGTCATATTCTTTTTCAACTTCTAAAATTAATGGCATTAAGGTCTCAGAAACATACCTGCCTCCAAACTTTCCAAAATAGCCTTTTTCATTAGGATAACTTTTATATGTATTTTTAAGCATTATTTAATTTACCTATAAAATTATTTATAATCTGATTATCTTTAATGCCAAGTTTTTTTTCTACTCCAGATGATAAATCAATACCAAATGCTTTAATTTCTGTTTTAATTGTTTCAATATTATCCAAATTTATTCCACCTGAGAGAAACCAAGGCTTATCAATTTTAATATTCTTTACAATATTCCAATCAAATTTTTTAGCATTTCCTCCTGGTAGTTCATCTAATTCAGGCTTATAATCAAATAAAAATATATCGGCATCTTTATAGTTTTTAACTTTTTCAAGATCATTTTTTTCTCGTATAGATATTTTTTTAATAATATTTAATTTTAATTTTTTTAATGTCTTTATATAATTATTATTTTCTCTGCCATGAAGCTGAACAAATTTAAGATTTAAATCTTTTATAATTTTTGTAATATCTGCCAGCTCTTCATCAACAAATACACCAACACCATTAATTCTTAAATTTTTAGATAAAAATTGAAGTTTTTTAGCTTCATCAATTAAAATATTTCTAGGACTTTTAGGATAAAAAATCATACCAAAAAAATCTACTTTATTTTTTTCACAACAAAAAAGAGTCTCCTCATTTTTTATTCCACAAATTTTTACAATCATTTAATTAAATTGATGAGTTAATTTCTTTTAAAGTTTCTAAGGGGTTGCTTGCAGTAGTAATTGGTCTTCCAATAACTAGAAAATTTGCACCCAGTTCTATGGCTTCAAATGGTGACAGCACTCTATTTTGATCATCACCAACTTTTCTTTTTTTGGTTTGTCTTATTCCAGGCGTCACAATGATAAATTTTTTTCCAACTTCTTTTCGTATAAGTTTTATTTCTTTTGGACTGCAAACTATTCCATCTAATTTTTGCATTTTTGCTTGCTTAGCAAATTTTCTTACTAAAGTTTCAATATTATTTTCATTAAAATATTTATGTGTCTGTTTATTATTTAAGCTTGTTAGAACTGATACACCTAGTATTTTAGTATACTTTCGATCGATCGTACTTGCTTTCATCATTTGATCTCCACCTGATATATGTATAGTTGTCAACAGTGGTTTTAATCTATCAATAGCTTTGATACCTTTCTGAACTGTATTTGGAATATCATGTAATTTCAAATCAAGAAAAATTGAAGGACAAATTTTCTTGATTTCTTTGTAACCACTTAACCCAAAATTAAAAAAAAATTCATATCCTATTTTAAAAGCATAAACTTCTTTTTTTAATTCATTAGCTATTTTTTTTATATATTTGAGATTGTCGCCGTCTAAAGCTACAATAACTTTTTTAGAACTCATTATCAGTTTTTGAATTTATTCTATTGTGAAGTGTTTTTCCAATTTTAAAATGTAGTTTATATGATTTATTTTTAAACATTTTTTCATTAGTTTTAGGATTTCTAACAAATTTCTCTTTATTTAGTTTTTTTGAAATCGTTCCAAATCCTCTAATTTCAATATTTTTACCTTCATTTAGTGAGTTGACTATCTTCTTAATGAAAATATCAAATAGGTTCTCTATATCATCTGTGCTGAATTGATTGTATTTATTATGAAGTTTGTAAATTATTTCTGATTTCAACATTTGTTCTATTTTTTAAGAACAGAACCAAGTATATCTCCCAAAGAAGCCCCAGATGCACTCGAACCATATTTGGAAAGTACCTCTTTTTCATCCTGAATTTCAAGTTCTTTAATAGACAAATTTAAGTTTCTTGTTTTATTATCCAAGGATATAATTATGGAGTCAACATTTTCACCAACAGCAAATCTTTCAGTTTTTTGCTCATTTTTATCTTTAGATAAATTAATTTTCTTTATATTTCCATAAATCTTATTTGACTCATCTAATTCTACTTTAATATTTTTTTCATCGACTTCAATTATTTTACCAGTAATTTTTGTTTTTAATGGGTTTTTGTCTAAAAAGCTTTGTACAGGATCACTATTTAAGTGCTTAATACCTAAACTAATTCTCTCTTTATCAATATTAATATCTAATATTTTGACTTTGATTTTTTCATTTTTTTTGAAGTTTTTTAGCATTGTAGAACATTCATTTTCATCCCAGGATAAGTCGGATACGTGAACCATTCCATCAATTTCATCTTGAACTTTTACAAATATTCCAAAGTCTACAATATTTACAATTTCTGTTTCAAATGAGTCATTGATATTATAATTTTCTTTTAATTTTACCCAAGGATTTTCTCGCATTTGTTTTAAACTGCAATTTATTTTTTTTCTTTCCTCATCAATTTCAAGAATTTTTACTTTAATAACATCATTCATATTCACTATTTTTGAAGGATGAGGTGGTTTTTTTAACCAAGTCAATTCACTCATAGATATTACACCATCATAATTATCATATATTATGATGTTCACTTGATTATCATTTATATTAGAAACTTTAGCCTCTAAAATATCATCAACTTTAAGGCTATCATTAACTTTATCCCAAGGGTTAGACTCTAATTGTTTAATACCCAAACTTAATCTAGACAACTCTTCATCATATTTTAGAACCTTAACTTTAATATTTTGATTAAGCTCCAATACATCTGATGGATTATTGATTTTAGTCCACGATATATCTGTTACATGGACCAAACCATCCATACCTCCAAGGTCAATAAAAGCTCCATAGTCAGTTAGGTTTTTTACTTTGCCCTCAATAATTGAACCTTCTTCAATCTTATCAAGCAACTCTTTTCTTTGTTCTTTTAATTCATTTTCTGTAATTGCTTTTCTTGATACAACTATATTTCCTCTATACTTATCCATTTTCAAAATTAGTAATTCTATAGGCTTGTTTAATAATTCTTTTGTGTCTTTAATTATTTGTCTAGTATCAATTTGGCTACCAGGAAGAAAAGCAGTTACTCCATTTAAGTCGACGCTCATACCACCCTTAACTCTATTAAAGGGAATGCCAGTAACTACTGTGTTATTGGAAAAACTATCTTGAAGGTCGTGCCATGCTTTTTGTTTTACAGCTTTTTCTCTGGAGAGAGAAGTTTCTCCATTTGCGTTATCTACATGTTCTATAAAGACCTCTGTTTCATCGCCTATGTTTACTTCAGCTTTTTGACCTGGTCTTGAAAATTCATTAAGAGGTATTCGCCCTTCACTTTTTAGACCAACATCAATTGTAACTATATCATTTTCTATTGAAACTATAGTCCCAGAAATTATACTTTTTTCTTTTATGTTTGAATTTTTAAAAGTTTTAGAAAGTAAATCATCATATTCAGAGTTAGAGATTTTACGATTTAAATTTTCAGCCATTATTATAATTTTTTTAACAATTTATCGATTTGATTTTTAGTTTCTTTGAAAGAACCATCATTATTAATTATGTGTGCACCTTTAGGGATTACAAGTGGTGAGTTTAATCTTGATTTATCTTTTTTATCTCTCATTTTTATATCTTTCAAAATTTGTGGGTATATAGACTTTTCATCTCTATCAATCAACTCTTTATATCTTCTTTTTGCTCTATTTTTTTCATTTACCTCTATATATAGTTTTATATCAGCATTTTTAAAAACTACAGATCCTATATCCCTACCATCAATAACAAAAAATCTATTTTTAATATTAAAATCTACAAACTTTCTCTGGTATTTATTAATATATTCTCTAACAAAATTGTGAACAGCAATTTTTGATGCAGTTTTACTTACTTTTTCAGTTCTTAATTTTCTATAATTTCTATATGAAATATTCTTCTGTTTTATTAATATTTCTTTAATTTTATTATGTGAGTTAATGTTTATTTTATTTTGTAAAATAATATATGCTAAACTTCTGTATAATATTCCAGAGTCGAGATGCTTAAATTTCCATTTTTTACTTATATATTTTGCTATTCTGCCTTTTCCTGATGCTGCAGGCCCATCAATAGTTATAATGATTTTTTTCAAGAAATATGTCCACCCACTTTATTGTATTGATCTATAAAAGTTGGAAAACTTGTATTAATAGAGTCAGAATCCATTATATTTAAAGGACCAATCTTAGAACCCATTATTGAAAATGCCATTGCTATTCTGTGATCAAAATCAGTTTGTATATTATTATTTTTTATTTTATATTCTTCACTTGGTTTAATATAAAGATCATCACCATCAATACTTGAATTAACACCACATCTTTGAAGATTTAAATTTATTAGTTTTAATCTATCACTTTCTTTTACTCTTAATTCCCCTAATCCTCTAAATACACTTGGTGATTTCGCAAAAGATGCTGCAATTGATATTATAGGATATTCATCTATCATTAACTTGGCAATATTTGAGTCAAGTTCACACCCATTTAAATCTGAACTTAATACTTCAATGTCACATATAGATTCATTGTTTGAAGTTCTTTTGTTATGAAGAAAAATTTTAGCACCCATTTTTTTTAGTGCTGTTAAAACACCAGTTCTTGTAGGGTTGATATTAATATTTTTTAACAATAATTTTGAATTACTATTTATTAATCCCGCAACAATAAAAAAAGCACTACTTGATAGATCGGAAGGTACATTAATATTTTTTGAAACTAACTCTTTTTTTCCATTAATTTGAATAATTTTTTTTGTATTTTCTTTTTTTGTTAATATTTCCCCACCAAAAGCTTCCAACATTATTTCAGTATGGTCTCTTGTAATATTATGTTCAATTATTTTAGTAATGCCTGAGGTATTAAGTGCTGCCAGTATAACGCCAGATTTAATTTGAGCTGAAGGGATTTTAATATCAATTACAGCATTTGATAAACCTGTCCCTTTTATTTTTAATGGTAAATGACCATCATTTGTAACTATTTTTGCATTCATTCTACTTAAAGGATCTGATATTCTTTTCATTGGCCTAGAAGACAATGATGAATCTCCTGTTAAAGTTGAGTTAAATTTTTGTGAACACAAAAGTCCTGTTAGAAGTCTTGCACTAGTTCCTGAATTACCAAGATAAATTTCTTTATTTGGTTCTTTTAACGAGTTTAAGCCTTTTCCATAAATCACAATCTTTCCTTGATCTTCTTCAATTTTGACACCCATCACTTTGAAAGCGTTGATGGTATTTAAGACATCATCTGATTTTAAGTAGTTATCAACTTCACACACTCCATTAGAAATTGATGGTATTATTATTGATCTGTGTGAGATTGATTTATCACCTGGAATTAAGGGACTTCCCTTTATTCCATCATTAATTTTTGAGCTAATCATCTAAAGTGTAAATTCAGAACCAAGATAAAACTTTTTTATTTTATCATCTGCCGCAGCATTTTTAGGACTACCTTCAAAAAACAAAGCTCCTTCATTAACAATATATACTTTATCAACAATCTTTAATGTTTCTCTTACATTGTGATCGGTTATTAATACTCCAATATTTTTTTGTTTAAGTTTTTGTATAATGATTTTTATTTCCTCAATCGAAACTGGGTCTATTCCAGTTAATGGTTCATCTAAAAGTAAATATTTAGGATTTGAAGCTAAAGTTCTTGCAATTTCTAATCTTCTTCTTTCTCCTCCTGACAAAACAATAGATTTAGATTTACGAACATGATTAATATCAAACTCATTAAGTAAATTTTGTAAAATAATTTCTTGTTTATTTTTTTCTTTTTCAACTATTTCAATAATAGATAACAGATTATCTTCAACATTCATTCCTCTAAATATTGAAGCTTCCTGAGGTAAGTAGCTAATACCCATAACTCCTCTCTTATAAATTGGTAGATTAGAGATCTCTAATTTATCTAAAAAAATACTTCCACTATCTGGTTTTGTTAAACCCACAATTATATAGAATGTTGTCGTTTTACCGGCTCCATTTGGACCAAGAAGTCCAGCAATTTCACCTCTTTTTATTGTTAAACTTATATCTCTTACAACTTGTTTATTGCCATATGTTTTAGATATTTTTCTAATTATTAATCCATCATCGAGTATTTTAAATTTATTCATCACTATTTGATATTATAACTCTAACCTTTTTTTTATCATTAGATTTAATTTTATAAGAATTTGATTGAGTATCTAGTGTACCATAATCACCAGTGATAGTTTCACCTTCGCTAATTATTTTAACATTATTTTCTAACTCTATGATTGATGTTTCTTTTTTGTATTTTATATTATTTGCAAACATTTCAGCTTCATTATTATTTATATAAGCAATATTCTCATCATAAACATCTAATATTAAAATTTCTTTATTATCGGATTTAGTAGTAAACATACCTTTAATTTGCTCACCTTTAATAGTAATATCACTTGTTTCAAGGGAAGAGTTAAAACCACTTAGATTAAATTTACCATTTATATTATTAACTGTAATTATACCATCTGAGAACATTTTAGTATCATGGGTTATTAATTTAGACCCTTCACCTTCCACCTGAATTTCTTCATTTTTAACTGTAAACTTTAGTCTATCTCCATTTGCTTTTATTTTATAAATAGCTGAAACTAGATCGACATTGCCATCAGCATTTATAATTTGAATATCATATAAATCATTCTCAAATGAGATTTTTACTATATCTCCAAATAATATAAAGCTATCTGATTCAATTTTTACATTTTTTTTTAACAGATAATATTTTTCGTCTTGAAATACCTCAATACCATCTTCTGCTGTAATTTCGGTTTCTCCAATTGATCTAGAATAAATTACATTAGTATTTAAAATAATAATTATAAATAGTAGCAATATTTTCATTTTATAATAATAACTGAATTTCCAAAAAAAATAATTTTATTTCCATTATCATAAATATCAAAACCTTCAGATGAAATTTTTGTATTTTTTGACTTAAATATCGAGGAAGTCTTGCTAGTAGCCGTTTGTTCTTTTCTATCAAAAATAACCTTATCAGTTTCAATGATAAAATTATTGGATTTAAATAATACATTTTTTCTTAAAAGTATTTTATTTGTATCAACAAAATTACCCTCTTTTGCAGTAACTAAAATTTTTCGATTTTCACTATTAATTGCAAACTTAGGTTCAGTTATATCTACATCTGAAATAATGTTGTTTTCAATATTAAATTCTATTTTTGACAAAAAAATATATTTGAATAAAATAAAAAAAATAACAAAACAAGTTATTATTAATGAAATAAATAAAATATATTTCTTGTTTATTGATAATAAGAAATTCAATTTAACTCGTCAACCTTAGTAAATCATGAATATGAATTATACCAATTGGAGTTTTAGATTTACATACAAATAAACTTGTGATTTTTTTTTGGTTCATAATATTTAGTGCTTCAGCTACAAGCATATCTTTATCAATTAATGTAGGTTTTTTAGTCATAACATCTGAAGCTTTTTTATCAAAAAATTTTGAATTTAGCTTTCTTCTTAAATCTCCATCAGTAATTATACCAAGTATTTGTTTTTTTTGATTTACAACTCCAACACAACCAAAACTTTTTTTTGTCATAGTTATTAATGCTTTTGACATTTTGTCATTCATTTTAACCAATGGTAGCGCTTTACCAGTATGCATTAGTTCACCAACATATTTTAGATCCTTCCCTAAGTTTCCACCCGGGTGTAAATTTTTAAATTGGGTGCTTTTAAAGCCTTTTAATTCTAGTAGAGCAATTGCTATACAATCTCCAATTATCATTGACATAGTTGTTGATGTAGTTGGAGCAAGGTTTAAGGGACAAGCTTCAACAGGTTTTTTATAGAGAATTCCAATACTAGAATTTTTATATAATGTACTTTTGGAATTACTTGAAATACTTATTAGAGTAATATTAAATCTTTTTGTAAATTGGATTATATTTTTAAGTTCAGATGTTTCACCTGAATTAGATATTGCAATCACACAATCATTTCTTTTTATGCTGCCAAGGTCACCATGACTGGCTTCTGTAGCATGAATGAAATATGATGGTGTTCCAGTTGATGTTAAAGTTGCAGAAATTTTATTACCTATATGAGCACTCTTTCCAACTCCTGTTACAATTACTCTTCCTTTAATTTTATTAATAGTTTCTACAGCTTTGTAAAAATTATTATCAAAAATAGAGGTTAATGTTTTTATACTTCCAAGTTCTTTTAAAAATGCTTTTTTTCCACTATTAATTATTTTATTTTTATTAGACATTAATGTTTAAATATATCTTGTTCTGACCAACCATTTATATCCAAATCAGTTCTGTGTTCAATAAAATCAAAGCAAGCTTTTGCCAGTTTTTGTCTTTGTTCACGTAAAAGCATATTATCTAGTTTGTCTTTTATTTTATGAAGATACAAAACATCAGTTGCTGCATATTTTTGTTGCTCTGTTGATAGTTCTCCACCCCAGTCAGAAGATTGTTCAGTTTTAGAAATATTTTGATTTAATAATTCACTACAAAGATCCTTATATCCATGTTTATCAGTATAAGTTCTAACTAATTTTGAAGCAATTTTTGTACAATAAATATTTTTTATATTAATTTTAAAGTTTTGCTTAAAAACAGCTACATCAAAACGAGCATAATGAAATATTTTTTGAATTTTATTATTTTTTAAAATTTTTATCAGATTTACTGGTTTTTTATTAGTCAAATCAATTTTAATTAGATGACAAATTCCATCACCGTTAGAAATTTGAATAAGGCACAATTTATCTCTTTTTGGGTTAAGACCCATCGTTTCGCTATCAATAGCAATAGTATTACTTATTTTAATATTCTCAGGAATATCACCTTTATAAAGATTAATTTTCATTTTGATATTATCACCTATACTATGTATATTAATATTATATCATTTATTCGTTTAAAGGTCATGAAATCAATAGTAATTTTTGGAGGAGCAGGTTATGTTGGGAAGCATCTCATAAGAAGATTAGCCAAAAATGGATATAGAATAATTGTTCCCTATCAAAAATCTATACAAGAAGCAAAAATTAGACTTTTAGGCGTTACCGGTCAGGTAGTTCCTTTTAGATATAAGTCTTTAAGTGATAAGAGGCTTCAGTCTGTTTTAATGAATACAGACATATGTATAAATCTTAAAACCACCTATGATCAAAAAAAAGGTTCTTTTAATGAGACAATTTATAATTTTAATCAAAAACTATTAAAGATTTTAAAGTCTAATAAAGAATTAAAACAATTTATATTTTTTTCAGGGTTGGGTGCAGACTTAGACAAAAACTCTGCAAGAAGTATTGCAGTGGTAAAGTCAGAAAAGGAAGTATTTAAAACAATTATAAACGCAAATATTATAAGACCAGGAGTCATAATTGGTGGTGGTGATATATTTCTTAAAAGATTGTTACCAATTTTCAAAATGTCTTTTTTTGTCCCACTTTTTGGAGATGGCTCAATAAGATTTCAGCCAGTTTTTATAGATGATGTCTCATTAGCTGTAGAAAAAATAATAAATGAAAAGATAAAAGGAAAAAATATTTATGAGTTAGCTGGACCTAGAATTATTGCATATAAAGATTTCTATAATCATATTGCAAAATGTTTAAACAAAACAAGAGTTTTAGTCCCAGTTCCACTAAATTTAATGAAACCTTTAATAAGTATTGCTGAAAAAACCCCTTTTTCACCACTTACTTCTGAGCAGTTACTGCTTTTTGAAAAGGATAATCTTGCTCAAAATATTGATAAATCCTTTAAAGATTTAGATATTAATCCACAAGATACGCTAAATATAACTAAAAATATCATTGAAAAATAGCCATTATAACTAGTTTAGTAAACAGATGAGACTAATTTAATGATTTTAAGGTTTATTTTTAATTTTAGAGCGTGTATCTGGTCATCATTGAAAGAAAAAGTAAACAATACTGACCTAAATGTTAAAATTTGTTAAAATAAATAAAGAAAACCCAAGTAAAATTTCCCCAGAAAAAAGAGTAAAATCTTTTGATGAAATTTATGCTAGATATGCAGCACAAAAAGCAGAGGAACAGGCTTCTAGATGCTCACAATGTGGAGTTCCTTTTTGTCAGGTTCATTGCCCTCTTCATAATAATATTCCAGACTGGTTGAAGCTTACAGCTGAAGATAGAATGCAAGAGGCATTTGAAATCTCAAGTTCAACAAATAATATGCCTGAGATATGTGGACGTATTTGTCCACAAGATCGTTTATGTGAGGGTAATTGTGTAATTGAACAATCTGGACATGGAACAGTCACTATAGGTTCAATAGAAAAGTATATAACTGATAAAGCTTGGGATGAAGGTTGGATAAAAAAAATAATCCCCCCACAAGAAAAAAAAGAAAGCATAGGAATTATCGGTTCAGGTCCAGCAGGTTTGGCTGCAGCTGAAGAACTTCGAAAAAAAGGTTTCCAAATTACTATATATGATCGATATGATAGACCTGGTGGTCTTTTAATTTATGGTATTCCAAATTTTAAACTAGAAAAAGAAATTGTTATAAGAAGAACTGATCGTTTAAAAGAAAGTGGAATTAAATTTGAATTAAATTGTAATATTGGTAAAGACATAACTTTTGAAGAAATAAAAAATAAGCATGATGCAGTTTTGATTGCTACTGGTGTTTACAAATTTAGAGAAATTAACCTTAATAATTCAAATTTCTATAATGTTGTCCCTGCATTAGATTTTTTAATTACAAGTAATAAAACTGGTTTGAAAGATAAAGTTGAAGATTTTACAAATGGAAGATTAAATGCAAATGGTAAAAATGTAGTAGTTATAGGAGGTGGTGATACCGCAATGGATTGTGTTAGGACTGCGGTTAGACAAGGTGCTAAATCTGTTAAGTGTTTGTATAGACGTGATAAAAAAAATATGCCCGGATCACAAAGAGAAGTGCAAAATGCTATTGAAGAAGGTGTTGATTTTCAATGGTTAACACTACCAACACAATATTTTGGAAATGGTTCTTTAAAAAACGTTAGAACTGTTCTCATGCAACTTGGTGAACCAGATGAATCTGGGAGAAGAAAGCCTGAACCAAAAGAAGGAACAGAGAAAGACCTCAATGTAGATCTTGTTATAGAGGCACTAGGATTTGAGCCTGAAAATTTACCTAAACTTTTTGAAAACGATGAATTAACTGTAACTAGATGGGGAACACTAAAAATAAATTACAAAAATATGATGACGTCAGTTGATGGAGTTTTTGCTGCAGGAGATATTGTTCGAGGAGCAAGTCTAGTTGTATGGGGTATTAAAGATGGCAGAGATGCAGCAAAAAATATTCAAGAATATTTAGATTTTAAAAAATTTGTAGACAATAGAGAGAATAAGAAAGTTGCAAATGCTTAAGAATTTTCTAGCAAAATATAAGAAAAATAAAAAATTTCTTGAAGATAATCATATTTATAATGAAAAAGACGAGCGTTCATCATGTGGAGTAGGATTAATTGCTTCTTTGGATGGCTCTGAAACACGAGAAATTGTTGAGTTAGGAGTACAAGCACTTA
>MDSV01143057.1_pt1 | contig 13620 bp, 3 predicted proteins | sample 810851 | NCBI WGS metagenome assembly MDSV01 (sample SAMN05326640, study PRJNA326480) | marine metagenome | isolation source: seawater | place: Atlantic Ocean: North East | collected 2012 | reverse complement strand
GCAACACCTACTAATCCGTTACTAGCAATAGTTGAAGCAACACCGTCCTGCCATGCATAAACTGGTTGTCCTTTGGATACTGGACCTTTTACTCTTACTGGCACACGACCTTTTAGGCCTACTGCCTGTCCTTGTGACATACTATTCATTAAGTATGCTGGTGATTCTGAAATAACACCTATGGCCAAATCACTTACTTTTGCTGGACGAACTTCTTTTTCTCCGCCTACTGCTACTACTGTTCCAATCGGTAAATGCTCATTTGTTTCATAGTTTTCTGCTAAGTCTGCATATTGTGCCTGTGTTGCAGTTCCTCTAAAGAAATTAGCATGTAAATCTCCAGAACTATCTCTTAATGCTGTTGTACTTGCAATAGCACTTGTGTCTCCTGCATAATCTGCACTTGAAAATCTAATAGCACTTGCACTTGAAGCATTGCCTTGAAAATTGTCTGCCCAAACATTTGACCATTTTGCAATACTTGATCCTAATGTATATGTGCTTGTTGCACCTGGATTCATTCCTGTTGACTGAATTACTATACTATTTGTTTGTACACTATTTGCATTACTTGTTTTAAATCTAATAATATTATTTGTACCAACTTCATTTGCAATAACGCCTTGGTTGCCGTTTTCAATATAAATGTGTAAGTCGTTTTGATCACCAATTGTAATTCCTGCATCCGGAAATCTTACAATATCGTCAAATGTTGTTGCTGTTCCTGGTGTACTTTGTACAAAAGCACTTGCTTCTAAACCATTTAGTTTTAATGCGTTACTTGCTGTACCCCAATAATAATGTCCTGCAGGTGTTGTAACGCCGTTGGTTGCATCAGTGGTATTAACAAGTGTCAACCCTTTCTTAATAACGTCAAATCCTGTTATAGCATTTAATGGATCTGTAGCATCAATAGTAAATTCTTGTCCACTTATTATATAGATAATTTCATCTTCAATGGTTGCGGCAATTACACTATGGTTTATACTTGAAACATCACGCACTGTTTTACTCTGCATCTGTGTAAGTCCTGAACCAGCACCTTGTGGTCCAACTAATACAAAGGATGTTCCGTTATAAGTATATAATTGGCTGTTGCCTGAATCCCACCAAAAGTCACCTGCTGTTAAACCTGTAGGCTGTGTGGTTGAAACTTCTGCACCGCCTGTAGTTTTAAACTTCGTACCATCATAAAATTTTATCTTTCCGTTTGTTGAATCATGCCATATTTGTCCACTGACTGGTTTCGGCGGTTGTGATGTTCCGCTAAAGTTTTCTAACAAAAACAAAAAGTTTTCGTTTTGTATTTCGCCGTATCCGGCATAGTTCTTACCAACAAATGTTAAATCTGTTGTAAGATCAACGGTGCCGTCTTGCACTACTACTAGTGTTGCTCCGCTGTATTTGTTAATTGTATAAGCCATGTTTCAACCCTTTAATTATAACTATATTTATCTTACACGCTAGATGTAAGATTTTGACTAAATGTCCAATTCCCACCCGCTGTGATGTATTCCTTTAATGATCTAGTTACACTAACTGTAACTGTACCAGTTGCATTTCCAAAACCAATATCTTGTAATACTGATTCATTCTGTACTCCTGCGGCATCTACTGCTATGAAAGACTTTGTTGCTACTGCACCAACATCAATACCTGTAACACTTGCGCCGCCAAGTGTTGTACAGTGAATTTTTGCAGTTGTACCGTTTGCAACAGTACTTGCATTAACTAAGTCATTCAGCACTAAACCAATTTGTGTATCATTCAACCCGGTAACATCCATACTAAATGAAATTGCAGATCCTGCAATTGACTCATCAACGTATTGTTTAGATGCTCCATCTGTTGCCTGTGTTGGTAATGCTAAAGCAGTAATTTTTTGATTTGCTAAATTTACGTCCCCGTTTCCGTTGATCGTAATTCCGCCGGTACCTGTAATCGTACTACCATTAATATTGATATTGTCAACGTCTAATGATGTTAATGTACCTACACTTGTAAGACTAGATGCAGTTATACCACTTCCTAATGTTGTAGCATTTAAAACTGATGATCCTGCAATTTTGTATTCGTTACCTGATGTAACATTAATATTTTCTGTTGTTGTCCAACTATTAGTTGCTTGAATCCAAGTCCATTTTTTATCTGCTCCTGTTACTCTTATAACCATACCAGCATCGTCAACGCCTGCATCTGTTAAAAGTGTACTATCGCTAGTAATAGCAAGTTCAATTTGTTTATCTTCTACTCTTAAAGTACTTACATCTATACTTGCACTAGATCCTTCTACTAATAAATTTCCTGTTACACGTATATCACCTGTAACATCTAATGTGTACTCTGGTGTATTATCAAATATACCTACACGTTTATTTGCCGCATCTATGAATACTGCATCAATTTGTTGTGCGCCTGCGGCTGTACTTGTTACTCTAATTGCATAGTTTTCATCTAATTGTGCATTCGCTGTAACAAATGAATTTCCTATAATACTTAAAGTTTGGTTAGCATTAGGTCCAATAGTAACACCTGATGAATTACTAACTGTAAGAGAACCAGTGACAGTATTATTTGTTGTTGAACTTACAAAGTTATCTGCACCAACTTTAGTGCCGTCTGCTTTTATTAAAGATTTTGCCGCATCTGCTGTACCTTCAAATATAAAGTTATCTTTGTCAATTACATTTATACCCTTTTTGATATTACCTGTTATACCTGTAATACCATATCCAACTGCTGGAGTAAATTCTACATTACTAATAACAGCGGTTCTGGTTGTTGTACCGTCAGTACCGTTGCCTAAATATAAACTTGCAAGTGTGCGACTTCTATCTTGTGTATCAAGTACACTTTCAATTCTAAATCCTGTCTCACCTTGTCCTGCCTTATAAACTGGTCCTGCTAATACTAAATCAGTTCCATCGTAAAAATAAAGTTGATTGTTTACGTTGTCCATCCAAAGATCGCCAGCAACCATTGTTGGTTGATCTTTTTGCACAAAAGGTCCGCCAACTGCCTTAAATACAGATCCTTCATAAACCTTTAATCTGGCTTCGCCTGTATCCCACCAAAGTTGTCCTTTAATAGGATTGGTTGGTGAATTAGAATTACTAAAATTTTCTAGTAGTTTGATAAAGTTTTCATTAAATGCTTCACCGTATCCTGTATAATTTCTACCTACTAATGTAAGTGATGTACTATTAACATCAATAGTTCCATCAATTAAATCTACTAGTAAAGTGCCGTCTGTTTTGTTTAGTTTATACGCCATTAAACTTTCCCTGTGTAAATTATATAATTTAAGGACATAAACGGACTTAATGTTTCCATTGCTTGCCCAGTTGTTCCGGAAACACCGCCACTTGTTGTTACAGCCTGCCCTGCATTTTGCCCTGTCGGAGCATCAAAAATAATTGATGATGCTGGACTATTAACACCTTTTTGTGCATCAAGTATTGCGTAAAACTGTGTACCTTCAACAACTAAGTCGTGTTCGTGATTTGGTAAATTAGTATTTTGAATAGTAACTGTTTCTTGACCGCCACTGTTACCAAGTTCACTACCTTGTAAGCCTGAAATTCTACCTGCACCTGTTCCGCCCATATCATCTAGGCCCATAACAGTTCTACCACGCATGTCTGGTAGAGCAAATTTTGCTACTCCAAGATCACTTAGTAATCCTGACTGTTTATACGTAAAGCCAATAACATCAAATAATTCAGGGTAGTCTGCTTGTAATATTTCTTGTCCATAACATAGTAACCAAAAACTAGGAGCAGTAGTTCCTGCATAAGGCATCATAACTCCGGGTGGATTAACTGGCACTGTTGATAGTAGATCTCTTCTACTAATCCTGTACAATCCAACTTGTCCTTGTACTCTGTTTAATAAAAATTCATCACTTGCATCTGCGCCATTAGTATAAGTTTTGTTACTGATAAAACTATTTGCAACAGTTGTTTGGAATGTTTTTGTAGTGCCTCCAGTTTGACCATCGAAAGTTATCGTAGGCGCACTTACTTCTCCTGCCATTGTAAAGTTTGTAGCACTTGATATTTTATCTGCACTACCTGCTCTACCACTCACTTGTCCTGTTACATTACCTGTTACATTACCAAAAAAGTTAGTTGCATACATTCCTGAATATTTGTTTGCTAACGAACCTATGTTTCTTTGATTAGTAACATCTGGGATAATATTTCTTGTTTCGGTGTCACCTATAACATTAATAGTACCGCCAATATTTACATCTCCTGCAATACCTGCGCCACCTTTAACTACTAAACTTCCTGTGCCAAAGTTTGTACTTGCTGTAGTGCCATCAATAGTAATACCTTGACTAACTTTTACATTTCCAGTTACATCTAATGCTTCACTTGGCGCTGTATTATTAATACCAATATTTGTAGTAGAGTCGACACGCATAACAGTTTTTGTTGTACCTTGATCATTGACACGTATATCTAAACTTGATCCACTTGTGTTATGACTTACTACACCAATTTGTCCTTCAACCCCTAGTGTAAGTTGATTACCACTACCTACAATAATACCATCATCTGTATTAACTTTTAATTGTTTTGTGGTTGTACTTACAACATCACCACGTAAGAAATTTGATGCTGGAACTTTACTTCCTGCAACTACTAAATTTTCTGCTTGCTCTGCAGGTCCGTAAAATCTTGGAGCACCGTCACCTGTAATATCTGCTGTGCTTAAATTCACTCCTGGATTAATTTGACTAAACCCATTAATTTGTGCCCTCGGAGTAAATGTATCTGAACTAATTATAGCAACTGGTTTTGCACTTATATCAATTTGTAATGCAGAATATTCAATATTGTCTTGACCAACAATTTTTACAGGACTAACACCTGTGTTAAGTCCACCAGCATAATCAGGACCGATTAATGTCCAACCTGAACCTGTGTACAAATATAGTTGTTGATTGTCTGTATCAACCCACAAGTCTCCAGTAATTGACTGTGCCGCGCCTGGTTCATTAATTGCTTTTTTTAAACCTCCACTTGCTACCCAAGTTGTTCCATCATAAACTTTTAATTGTTCTCCTCCAGCAGTTGTATCATACCATAATTGACCTTCAACTGGATTAGTTGGAGCACTTGTGTTTGCAAAATTTTCTAAAAGTTTCAAAAAGTTTTGATTAAATTCAACACCATAACTTGTTGTATTACGTCCAACTAGGCTTAAACTAGTTGTTACGTTGATATCATTATCTTCAACTGTGATGCTACCTTTGTTTGTTACGTCAGTGAAATTAATTGTATAAGGCATCTATTAAACTCCTGACAAACTTTGTACACGTACTGTATAATCAATTTGAACTAATCTGTTTAAACTTTTTTGAACAGGGTGAAAAATTACATGTGTTATTAATCTACCTGAGCCTGATGGGCTATAACTTTTAAGTCCTAATTCATCAAACACATAAAGGTTTTCTGTATCTGTAGCAGTATCAAATGCATCTTGACCTTCTGGTTCACCGTAGTCTAATAAACAAGTAACAACAATATCAGTATAGTTTGTTCCGCTTACATGACGTGTTTCAATTTTGTTTCTTACAGGATCTGTGTTGCTTGTGCTTCTATCATCTACTACTTTCGTAAATGTTTGATTATACAAACTTGCATTTGTTCCTGTTGAGTTAGGTGTTAAATATGTAATTATTCCTGTCGGATCAACACTTGTTCCTCCGTTCCCAAAACTCATTTCATATATCATGCCTTGACCTTGATTTGCAAGGCTTTCTGCAAGAGCAATACTCATATTTTCATAGTGAATAGCATTACGTTTATCAACGTACACTTCACCAGTGTTAGGATCATGTATTTTGATATGACCTTTAACTACTACTCCGCTTTTATCATTTAATTTGTCTGTCATGTTTTCTCTCACTGCTACTGTATTTATTTAGGTAGTTCCGTTGTTCTTGCCTTAAGAAACTGTGCAACGTCATTTTCTGCATCAACTAGGCTTTCTCCCACGTTTGACCATGTTTGACCCACTCGTCTAACCACCGTAACCTTCTGATCTTGCTCTGGCGTAACTGCTAAATTCAATGTACTACCACTTAAAGTGAATTCCACCGGCAATGTTACGTCACCTTCAGCACTATCTTGTGCGATAAATCTGGTTACAAAGTTTCCTGCACTATTTTTAGTGTCTACTTGATAACTACTTATCGCATTTTTACGAAGTCTGTTTCCAGCAACAAATACTTCAAACTCATCAACTCCTTTTGTAGGAGTAAAGTCTAATTCATATGATGCCGTAGTACCATCTGCTGTAAATATCTGTGTAAGTGTTTGATCAGCATAAGGCATATTCTCGCCTGGGCTTTGATCAATTACAGAAGTTCCTGAAGCAATAAGCGTGTTTACGCCTGTACCTAATGTACCTCTTCTAATTTGACGTAAACTATTGCCTTGCTTCACGTAGTACTCAATTCTTTCACCGTTTATAAACACAACACCCGGAATTTGTTTCTTTTTACCTGGTTCAGGTAAATTAGTAGCGTCTACTATTTCAATTCTAGTATCCCACCAATTAAGGTCTTGTGCTAGTTTGTACTTATTACTATCATCTAATCTCTTGTAGTGAACCCGGTTCAATATATCTTTGAACTGTCTAAAGCCAAATCTATGTACAAGTTGCTCTTCACCAAACTGTATTATTTCAATTTGATCATTTGCACTTAGTTTTTTAAGAATTTTTACATGCTGTTTATCTTCAGGTACATAGTAATCAACATTTGGTGCTAATCTGACACCATTTACAATTACCCAAACATACTCTGAATCTTGCGATGTGCTTCTAAGTTTTACAAGTCCATTACTTAAATTTACATATTCTTTAAAGTTTGTAGTGCCAGGAACAAGTGTTACTCTACTTACAAGATCATATTTAATACGTTCAATATCTTGCAAGTCGTGATTACTAAATGTAGTAATTCTAATTGACTCACCTAAACCTGGGGCTGTATCAAAATAAATTTTGCTTCTATCCTGTAAAAATTTAGTTGTACTATCTGCACCTACACCTACATAACCAAATGCATATGTTCCATCAACGCTAAAAAATACATCTAATTTATCATTGACTGCTCCAATTCCTGCTGAAAGTTTTACACTATTATTTGAACTATCCCATCTATATTGAATATTTTTTGCGAGCAGTACATTATTTAAATATACTTCTATATCTTCACCTCTGACACTGTTACTAAAAAACTGCCATTCTTGAATTTGATATTCTCTTATAGTTGCATCTGTAATTGTAAATTCAGTATTATATCCTGCATCAAGTATATTATTATTAACTTCAACAATAGCATTTTGTGCAGTCGGTAGTCCTCCTACTAGTGCCGGGTTAACGTCAAATATTGTAGTTGATCCATCTCCTATAAGAGTCTGAACATTTGTTGCACTAAACGACTTAGCAGTTGTAAAAAATAATCCATAATCTACAACTTGTCCTGATTGCGGTGCTGTATCAAATGTAATTACAAAATTTTTATTTGCATCTTGCGACAACCTTGAGGTAATCGATTCGCCATTAATTGTTACATAATGATTTACGTCTGTTTGATATTTAATATTAGTTGTGTATGTATTTGTACTTCCGTCTGCAACAAACTTATTAATATCTAAAATTTTCTGTCCGCTAACACCTAAACAAACAATACTTAAAGTTTTTCCTGTTGCTGGTGCAGTTGTAAAAGTTATTGTATCATTTACGTAATTTATTGTATAATCTGTATTAGCAACTCTAACATTATCTAGTGTAACAAAAACTGCTTCACTATTATGGGGGTGTATACCTATAGCATAAGTTTGCGTTATACCATCAGTTTGGAAAAACTGTGTTTGTATATTACTTGTTCCGTCATCTGGTCTATGATAAACTTGAATATCTACTGTATCTGAAATTTTTCCTGGTACTAATTCTTCAGGACCAGTTGTTGTCATAGGTGTAATAAATCCTTCACCGTCTACAATAATCTCACTTGCGTCTATACCTTTTGCATTACTATAACTTAACGCACCGCCTGTAAGTTGTGTATCGTAACTAGTAGGATCAGGTTTAAAACTTCCGTCACTTGTTGTTTTTCTTATTATAAAAATATCATCATCTTTAGATGGTATATCAAATCCATCTATATCAATTTCTTGTATTACTCCGTCTCCTGTAATGCTAGGCATTACAGCATTAGGATTAGTAGGATTACTAGGATAATTAATATCATCTAACCTTACGTTATTTTTATATACATTATAAACAACGCCATTTTCTAATGGTTTACTCAAAGAAAGTATGTTTGTAGATCCATCTAGGTAAAAAATAATATCTTCAAATGTATTATCATATACATCATATGCTTCTATTCCAAAACCTTTAGTTTCAAATCCTCCAGAACCTTCAAAATCAAAACTTTTTACCTCTACGCCTCCAAAGTCTACTCCCATCATAAGTTGTGAAACATCTTTACCAATCATACCATCTATTGGTTGGTAATAACTTTGTACTCTATCTTGTGCAGTAAGTAAGTCAGGTGCTAATTCATAATCTATCTTAATTGTTTTTCCTGTTGCAGGTGGTAAAGTAAATGTTATTCTACCTTGCTTTCTAGTATAACCTTTTGAGATATCTTCAAAGTTACTATATGTGTATTCACTTTTTAATAATTCAACTCCGTTAATGTATATTTTCAGTTTTGCACCATTTAAGTTCATTGGCCATAACAAGTTATATACTGACGTTGCACTATCACCAGTAAATGTTTCTGATCTAGCAACTTCTAAGTAATAAGGTTTGCCACTAATTCTATCAAATCTAGATATAATATGTGTGCCTCTAACTTTACCATTACCTAAAACTGCTCTTGCTGTTGCTTTTGTTCCACCATCTTCTACACTACCGTTCAAAATTACATCTGGTGCTTTTAAATATCCATTGCCTGGAGAAGTTACTTCGATTTTAGAAACTTTTCCGCCATTTAGATAGGCTTTTGCTTTTGCTCCACTGCCGCCACCGCCTTCTATACTAACTACTGGCGGTAAAGTATAATTTGAACCTGTATTACCTACACTTATTTCAGAAATTTCATACCCGCTGTTTTCTAACCAATGTTTATCTGGATATTGTTCAGTAGTGTTAGGAGCATTTGTAATAGCATTATTTCTTAATTTTGCTGTACTGCTTATTATTCTCTTTTGACCGAAATCATATCTAGGAGGTAAATCAAAATCACTTATCACACTATTTGTAGGGTCAGTTTTTTCATAATTAGAAACATATTCCCTAATTTTTGTTTTGAAAGGTTTTACTTCATTAATATAATCTTGGTAATTATCAATGTTATCATTTTTAAATGTAATCTTTTGTGCTAATTCGCCTACATTGTGTTGTGCTTTTATAAAGGATGTTTTAAATGCCCAATCAATATTAGGTTGCTCACTAAACGCATAGCGTATACTGGCAATAAACAGTTCGTTATAATGTGATTCTAAATCATCAATAAAAATATTATCTCTTAAAGTTTCTAAAACAACTCTAGATTCTGTAACAGGCTGACTATCATAAAAAGTTGTATCAAATGTATCAGTATCAAATCCTGTTCTATTTACACTTGTATTATATAACTTATTACTGAATTGTATTGTAGCATTTTGTTTACCTATAACTTTATAATTTTGTGTGTAATCCTCAGTTTGTAAATTAGCAATTTTTTCTAGCAACAACCAACCTCCAGATCCTATTGAAGATATTTTTACAGTTTGACCTATATCATTTTCCAAAGCAGATAATTGATAACTAAAATCAATTAAACTATTAATTTCAGTAAATTCACTGTATCCTGGTGCAAACCAATCTGCATATGTCCAATATAAGTTTGTATCGAAGCGTTGGCTGACTGTACGATTCCATTTAGTGCCGTTGTAATTATATAATGACCATTTGTTTGCAACATTAGAATCACTACTTACTAATACACTAAAGTTTCTTACACTTAATACAGTATTATCATCATATCCAGTTCCTGGATCGACAATATTAACTTTTGTAATTTGTCCTAGTTCATTTATTTCCGATTCAAGCACTGCATCTCTGCCTATACCGTCTATTGTAATTTGTGGACCTATTCTAGTTCCACCGACTGTAGAAACATAAGTCGGATCAACATAGCCTCTGCCTGATTTCGTAATTGCAATACTTGTAATTTTTCCATCAACTACTGTTGGAGTTAATACTGCTCCTTCTCTTTTTGCTATACCAACAAATGCTAAATCTTCATATGAATCTATTTTTACATCATATCTACGTGAACTTGCTAAAGGCGCCGGATCACTTTTTGTTAAATTACTAATATCAAATTCATCTACAATAATATTTTTTATTAATACATCATTTGCTCTTTCAATAACTTGTTTATATGCTTCAGACTTATTAATAAACATAGACTGTCTTGGATTATTGTTTATACCATATTTTGCTTTTGCACTTAGTTTAGGATCTGGTACTAGTCTAAACTGACTGTCGTATCCAATTAAACTATCAAACCACTTTTTCTCTATATCTCTTGTTGGTTTGCTTGTGCCTATACCTTGTGTTAGCATTTGGTATTCATTATGAATATTCTGTTCAACATTATCTAAAGTATAATAACGTAAATTAAATGCAACATTGTTTCCACTTAAAAGCGGTTCACAGTTGAATAATACATATCTATTTTTAGCCATTAAGCCAACAAACTTGTGTCCTTGGCCTACAGGATCTTCGATCATACGTTTTACATCATACGCTGTTATTTTTCTATTTGCTGTTGTAGGAATTACTCTTTTATTTGCTACCCAATAATAATACTTGGCTTTGCTTGTTTTTGCTATTGGATCCCATTTTAATCTTTGTGAATAAACACTATCTCCATATCTACTTACACCACTTACACCTGAAGCAATTCCGCTTTCGCTATCTGCCAAATTATCCCATTCACTAGGTAATAAATCTGTTTCTACCCATTCATAGACTTCTACGCTAGTTCCTGGAAAAACTTCTCCCCAGTAATTTGTTTGATAAGTTACGCTATTTTGTTGATAATTATAAAATTTTACTGCGGCTAAATCCCACCATAATTTTCCTACATGCTGAGCACCCCACGCATTATCTTCATCTATTACAACAGTATCATCGCCTTTACTATACGCCGCAGGATCGTAATATGTTTTATATGATAATTCTTGCTCTGCAGGTCCTGCAATTTTTCCTTGGACAGGATCTATATAATCTAAATCTTCAATTAATGTATTTGTTTGTGTGTTATATAAAAATGCACCTTTAATTTTATTAATGTCAACTTGATCTATTGGACTTCTATGTGTATTCCATGCTTTTTGTCCTAATGTTTTTCTAAAATCAATTATCATTCCTTGATGTGTAGTATAATCTGTAACTTCTGGCATTGCAGTATAAACATGATTGTTTTTCATTAATATATTCTTACCAAAATTTACTGCCAATGGTTCATCAATAATAAATTCTTGTGCAAATATTAACGACTTATTAATACGTTCATACATAAAGATAGCACCACTATCCATATCCATTCTTTTGAATTTAGTAAATTCATCATCAAATACTGTAGTGTTATTATCAAAAGTTGTTGGAATTTCTATATCACCGTTTAGTGATGTTACTGACAATTGATTTCCGTCAAAATTTAAATAAGCACCAAACTGTTCTGCTTGCTCGCCATTAGGACTAAAAATTTCTTGTGATAATTCAAATTTTCCATTTACAAGTGTATACACATAAACTTTGCCTTGATCTTTTTTACGATCATCATTATAAGGTTCACCTATAGCAATCATTTCTCCATCAGCACTTACACTTACACTATCGCCAAATCCTGTGTATGAACTTGTAGAATTCCAATCAAAATCTGCACCCTGAGGCAACATTGAAGAATTATCTTCATATGGTGGTTTAATTACTTGTGATACTGTCATTTGTCCTTCGGGCAATCTTCTATATACAACAACTACACGCTCGCCTGTACTATCATTGCCTTGTATTCTAGAACTAACAACTAAAACTTCACCGTCTTTAGATTGATCAAATTGTCTTGCAAAATCTCTTACACCAAATTCTGGATCAAAAACTTCTTCGCCAATTATTGCATTAGTTCCTTTTGTAGGCACAAATCCAATATGAGCAGTACCATCAGTAACTGATTCCCAATCTGCAGAAATAAACGCACTTCCACTAGCAATATTTCTTACTGCCTTATAAAGTTTATCTTGGTATTCTACAATTTCATTTTGTTTATAAAATACTGATGAACTAAAAAAACCTCTGAATTCAGGATCAATATCTAATTGCCAATTATATGTTTCAAGTACACCGTTTTTAGTTTCAGTACCATTTTTAATAAAATGTATACTTCCTGCATTATTTTGAGTACCTGCACCTTTAGATGCTACACTTAATCTATATAAATTTCCTTCTTGTGTGAATTGGACTTCATCGCCTAATTTTACCTGTGACTTTCTTTCAGGCACTGTGTAATGATTTTGAACTTTAAATTGTATTTGTTCATTAAGTTCATATACACTAAACATACCCTCTGCAGTTAATCCACTTGATTGAGTACCATTTAAATTTGATACTGGTATGCTAGTTACTTGTTGCCAATCTCTATTATTTGATGCTGGAATATTGGCTTCTCTTGGAATACCTTGTAAAGTAATTTCATTAAAAAAGAAATATTCAAAATCTGACAGTTCACTTTTAGGTACATCTGGAAAATTATTATCTTCTTCCAAAACAATAATTTTACCTATACGTGTGCCTTCTAAACTTACAGCATCTATTCTACCCATATTACGTTTGACTGAACCACGCACACGGAATATATCTGCATCTTCGTTATGATTGTTACCTTTACTCCAAGTACCTGTAGTATTCTTAACATAAATTCTTACGCTGTTAAACTGCCTTTTGTAAAAAGTTATTAATGCTGTTGCACCCGTCACTGTATCCTCAACAGTATCTCCTACAATAGGTTCAAAAGGTAATTGATTTGCTTGATCGAATTCGTCAAAAGTAAAATCTATATAACCGTCCCATAAATCATAGACTGTGTGTTCTTTGTTAAACAATGTAGTGCTCATTGCTGTATCTGTAAAATTGGTATTACCGCTAATACTGTCTACAACCATTTTAAATTTGCTACCGTTACTTAATGTATCTGTAAAAGTTTTTGGCCCTCTTATTGTCCATAGAGGACTAGACTGGAGTGCAAATACTTCTAAAGGATCGCCTTCGTAAGTAAGTGTTTGTGCAAAAGACGCTTGATCCATTAAACTTAAAGTTGCTCCAGAATTGTTAGCATCAGTAATTGCTTGTTGCCTTGTGGCTGTTATATTGTAATAAAAATTAGGTGTAGTCCTTCCACTTGCGGCTGTAAGTAAATCTACATAAACTAAACCATGTCCTGGATCTATAAAAGTATTTGTGCTATCTGCTGAAGTGGTGTAGGTTGGTGTATCAATATACCAATAACCGCCTAATTGATTTAAAACATTTACATAATCTTCT
>MDSV01055504.1_pt1 | contig 13621 bp, 10 predicted proteins | sample 810851 | NCBI WGS metagenome assembly MDSV01 (sample SAMN05326640, study PRJNA326480) | marine metagenome | isolation source: seawater | place: Atlantic Ocean: North East | collected 2012 | reverse complement strand
GGTCCTGGATACGATCACGAATTTGGTCGGGGATGGGCGGGATATCCTCGCCTTCTTCAGCGCTAAAGCTTTTTGAGAGCAGGGCTTTCAGCTCTTCATACTGGTCAGGGGGCTCAGATTTCATCGTCCTTTCCCCTTTCTACCGTAATCGATTTCACGCATTTTCAACTTAACAGGCATTTTTGTAGCTTCGCGAGGGCCTCCTCCAGCGCCTCATTGAGAATTCGGCGTTTTTTGGAAATAGAGTGAGAGGGTTCGAGGCCCAGTTTGCCGAGAACTTCGGGATCCTCGCAGAGCTCGCCCATGGTTGCGCTCTGGGAGACATAGACGGTAAAGATCAGTTGCCATTGGCACTCGGTGAGGATTTCCCCACATTGCCGGTATATTTCGTCGAAACTCAGAGCGCCCAGAGACCGCCCGGGATCTGCACTCTCGTCCTCGAACTGCATGGCGCCATCCTCTCTCTCGGTAAGATCCTCGAACGAACTCTGGGTGTTGGGCTGGTTTTTCAGTGCGCTCTGCCTGCGGCGCCAGTCAATGGCCCGAAACTGGACCATCTTGGAAAACAGAGGGATCACTTCCTCGAAGACAACAATCGACTCAATGGGAGCCTTTCCGTCCTTGGCCCGCTCGCGGGCAAGCTCAGCAAAAGTTTCGAGGTATACGTCCTCCGCGTCCTGGTTCCCAAGCCCCTTGCGCAGGAGGAGATGAAATCCGAAGGGACGCAGGACAGGGTCAAGATCGGTCCACTCACGGTCTGAGAATCCTCCTTTGTTCTTCTTCTTCAGGCGCTCAAGGTCAAGGTTCCGCTCGTAGCGCGTATCTTCGGGATCGTGCCACAGCTGAGGATCTTCCTGCTCAGCTCGATCGGAGGAAACGTTATGGCGGGAGTGATCGTAGGCACCCTCCATCGCTTCGGCCGAGAATTCAGCATCCGAGGGCCAGGACTTGTAGCGATCGAGGAGATTTTCGAAGATCTCGGTTGTGAGAGATGCCGCCGCTTCCTCGGCAATGAGCACACCCTCGACTGGCCTCTTGGCCCGGCGGTATGTCGCGCGCCAGAGTTTCTCGAAGAACTCAGGATCAACCTCGCCGGAGCGATTCATAGCAAATTTCCCACAGGGAGAATCTAGGAAACAGTGCCTGTTTGCTAAATCAAGGACCGTTTCCTCATGGTAGAGATCTTCGGGCCCTCGCCATTCTGTTTAAAAAACTTGGAAATCATTTCCTGTGTCCTCCGGTTGGGATACCATGCTTCAAATGTGGTCAGGAGGCCGATCCCTCAAATTCATTGCCTGTGCCGGTATTTTCACGGCATTGCAGGGCAGTGTGACTGGTCAAACGCCCTTGTGTGATCAGCAGCATCCGGGCAATCCGGAGTTAATTTTGGGAGCGGCCTCCTGCTTTTACAATGAGGTGAATGGAGGCCAGACATTGATTCAACTAACTTCCGGAAGCATTATTCGCTGGGACCATCTGGGGTTACAGGATCCCTCGAGTAGCTTAGTCTTCGAGTGGCTTGGTGGTCCGGATGCTGCGGGAGTGGTCTTGAACCACGTCGAGCAGGCTGGCAGGCAGGAAGCGGTTCTCGAGGGAAGGCTCTCTTTTCCAGATGGAAAGCTGATTGTCACCCACCCCAATACAGGCCTGAATATTCAGGGGACGGTGGAGGCAGGATCCGTGACGATCGTCACTCAGAACCTCGACGTGCAGGCCTCCATGCAGCTCATGAGTGGGGAGGGTGCAAACTTCATGAACGCGGATCCCGGGAGTCGTCTCAATATTTTTGGAGGGAAAGTTTCAGCGACATCCGGGGATGTGATCCTGGGGGGTCCTGCGGTTCTTATCGGGGGTGGTGGTAGCGGAGGAAGCGAGATTCTTGCGCCTGCAGGGTCGGTGAGAATCTTTGGAGGGCAAAGTTTCAGACTCTTACCGGAGGGTGGCACAGCAGGTTCGGTCCGGATAGAACGTCTGCCGGGTAGCGTTAACGGCAATGTTCTGAATACTCAGGAAATTCGTGCAGGGCAGATGGTGGAGATCACCAGTGAAGCTGGAATCAGTAATAGTGGCCTTCTTCAGGCAGACCAACTCGGTGGGGTTGTGATGATGAGGGTTGATGAAGGAGGGACGCTCATCAATGAAGAGGGCGCGCTCATTTCTGCGGATATTATCATGCCGTTTCCTACCCCGGGTCCCGGGGCGGTCCTGAATCCGGATCGAGGAGATGCACCCTCGTCGCTGAGTACGGGACTGAGCCGGATTCCAGTCGTTTCGAGTCCGGGGCAGTCAAAGAGTTCAAGGCGAGTCGTCCTCCGGGAGTCGGCCCCGGTGATCGGGAGCGCAAGCTCCCAGAGACAAAGGGCAAATCGGGCCCGAGGAGATTCCAGAGAGCGCAACGATGCCCTTGCAGGTAATCCGGCGAGGAGAACCGGGCATCTGGCGCGGGGACAGAGTTTCTTCGGAACGCGCGGCGGTTCGAAAGCAAAGAAGCGGTAACAGGTGGACTCGACACTGGTCCGAATCGTGTCGGGATCAGGTGGGGCTGCCGGCGTGAAAAGAGAAGGGGGAGAACCGAAGTTCTCCCCCCTCTGTTGGGTTGCCTATGGAAATGGGTTTTTTGCTAAAGTCGTGCTGGGTGGACAGCTTCCGACAGTATCGGCTTCCGTCGCAGGGTGCGTCAACCTTGAAGTTGCGTGTTTAGTTCATCGGATATTACGTTTACCCGAATAAAAAAAGGGAATTACAAGCGGCCGGATGAAGCGGAAATACGCCCCAGCTTGCCGACATTCTCGTGTGGGGCGAGCATGGATGAAGTCTTGTAGAGATAATCGGTTGTGGATAATGCCCGATCGGTGGAGACGAAAGATTGCGGCAAGCTGCCTCTCACGTTACTACCCATCACGTTCCTGAAATACTGAGACCATTATGAAACTTTCGACCTTCCTGGCCGCCATGATCACGTCGCTGGTAACGAGCTTGTGCGCTGCTGAAGACAGCAACCGTATTTTTGAGCTGAGAACATACTATGCCAACGAGGGAAAGCTTGATGCGCTGCACGCGCGATTTCGCGACCACACCTGTGAGCTTTTTGAGAAGCATGGAATGCGGAATGTCGGGTATTGGGTTCCTGTAAAGAATGAATCCAATGCATTGATTTACATTGTCTCACATGAGGATCGAAAAGCGGCACAAGAGTCATGGGGAGCCTTTCTGAAGGATCCGGCGTGGGTTGCGGCCTACAAGGCTTCAACCAAGGGAGGGAAACTTGTGCGTAAGATTGACCGGGTATTCCTCACTGCTACGGATTACTCTCCTCGTCTCAAGGTTGTGGCCGAGAACCCCAATCGACTCTTCGAGCTCCGGACCTACACGACTCACGAGGGGAAGCGGGCCAATATCAACAAACGCTTTCGCGATCACACATGTGCACTTTTTACTAAGCACGGGATTACCAACCTTCTGTATTGTGACCTGATGGAAGATCAGCAATCCGCGGATGTCACCCTCACTTACCTTATTGCTCATAAGGATGAGAGTGCTCGTGCTGCGTCGTGGGAGGCCTTTCGAAAGGATCCGGCGTGGGAGGCCGCCCGCAAGGCTTCTCAGGTAGATGGGCCGATCCTGCTCAAAAAGGGAGGGGTGCAGTCGACCCTGCTTGTCCCAGTGGATTACTCCGCAATGAAGTAGAGTGCCCGGCATTGGGCGGTATATTCAGTAATCTTGCTCCGGGTGGCCGCGACGAGCTATCCCGAGAGCAGGCCTTTGCAGGGGGATCTTGTCTCACGATTCCAGAAGTGGTTAGCTTGGGCGCCATGTTCCGCCTTCTTGTAGCTCTGTTTCTTGCTAGTTTCGTTTCGGCCGCAGATCTCCCCTTAAAACCCAATATTATCTGGATCATGTGTGATGATCTCGGATACGGAGATCTGGGATGCTTTGGCCAGGAGAGGATTGCTACTCCGCGGCTTGATGAGGTGGCGAGGGAAGGAATGCGATTCACCGATTTTTATGCGGGATGCACGGTGTGCCGGCCTTCCCGGCTCTCTCTCTGGACAGGCAAGCACATGGGGCATACTCCCATCTCCTCCAACGCAAATTATCACTTCAAGCCTCAGGATATTACGGTGGCCGAACTTCTCAAGACTGCTGGTTATCGCACCGGGGGGGTTGGCAAGTGGGCTATGGGAGGTGTGGGAACAAGTGGGTTTCCACTGAAGAATGGATTTGATTTCTGGATGGGCTATCTCGATCAGGGACAGGCTCACAACTACTATCCCACTCACCTTTGGCTGAATGAAAAGAAGTTTCCTCTCGCCGGCAACGTCATTTCTAAACATCCGGGCGCGCGTGGAAGGGTAGCTTCCCAAAAAGTTACCTGGTCTCACCCGATCATGACTGATCAGGCCTTCGGCTTCATCAGGGAGAACCGGGAAGAGCCCTTTCTCCTTCATGTTCACTGGACGATTCCTCATGCGAACAATGAAGGGGGTCGCGTCCACGGTGACGGGATGGAGGTGCCGAACTACGGGATCTATGAGAAACGAGACTGGAAAAATACGAGCAAGGGGCAAGCTGCCATGGTCAGCTGGATGGATCGAGATGTTGGCCGGCTCATCGATCTTCTTCGTGAGCTGAAAATTGATCACAGAACTCTTGTGGTCTTTACCTCTGACAATGGGCCCCATTCTGAGGGAGGGCACAAGCATGAGGTCTTCAATGCCAATGGGCCCCTGCGTGGATTCAAGCGGGATCTCTACGATGGAGGTATCCGTGTTCCTACCATTGCGTGGTGGCCCGGGGTGGTAGAACCTGGGACAACCTGTTCCGAGCCGCTAGCGTTCTGGGATTTTCTTCCAACAGCCTGTGAGCTGGCTGGAGCGGAGGTGCCTCATCCTGTTGACGGCATTTCGTTTGTGAATGCGCTCAGGGGCGGGAAGCAGGAAAGCCACGAGTATCTCTACTGGAAGTTCGGTAGCAAAGAGGCTGTAAGGGCAGGAAAGTGGAAGCTGGTTCAGAATAATCCTGGGAAGCAGCCAGAACTTTACGATCTCCATCACGACCGAGGAGAACAGCGTAACCTTGCGGGAAGAGAGGGGAAGGTCCTGCAGCGGTTGCAGGGTTATTTGGCCGAGGCCGTGAAATAGCAATAGGGCGGAGCGTCACTCGATCGTGTCGCTAGAGTGATGCCGCAACCTTCCGTCCAGAACGGCAAGCTTGCCAAGTGTCGGCGAGGACTCTAAATCCCGGCTCATGGCAGAAACATTGCGTTGGGGCATCCTTAGCACGGCAGGGATTGCATGTAAGAACTGGGAAGCGATCAGAAATTCCGGGAATGGGGTTGTCACGGCAGTGGCCAGCCGTGATGCGGCCAAGGCCCAGCAATTCATTGATGGCTGTCAGGCCGAGGTTCCTTTTGAGGACGTGCCGCGGGCGATCGGGGGATATGACGAGATCATCGCTGCGGATGACGTGGATGCGGTCTACATTCCCCTGCCCACTGGCTTGCGCAAGGAGTGGGTTATCAAGGCAGCCAACGCGGGCAAGCACGTGATGTGTGAAAAGCCCTGTGCAGTCAGCCACGCGGATCTGGTGGAGATGACAGATGCCTGCGCGGCCAACAACGTGCAGTTCATGGATGGAATCATGTATGTGCACAGTGACCGGATGCCCAAGTTGCGTGCGGCCCTCGATAATCCCTCCAATGTTGGTAGAATTACCCGGATTGCTTCGGCCTTCAGTTTCTGCGCCCCGCCTGAATTTCTGGCAGGAAACATTCGGCTCAGCAGTGAATTGGAGCCGGCAGGTTGTCTTGGGGATCTGGGTTGGTACACCATCAGGGCGACGCTCTTTGTGATGAATTATGAGATGCCCAAGTCTCTCCGGGCCACCATGCTTTCCAGTGCTTCAAGAGCTGACAGCCCGAATCAGGTGCCGACCGAACTGAGCGCTGAGCTGTTTTTCGACAACGGGATCTCGGCTACCTTCTATAATTCCTTCCTGACCAATCACCAGCAGTGGCTACATGTTAGTGGCGACAAGGGCAACATCCGCCTCGATGACCTTGTTCTCCCCTATCCTGATGGGGAACTCGACTTTCACGTCAACAACGCGGAGTTCGTGATTGAGGGCTGCAAGTTCACGATGGAGAAGCATCTACGGCGTGAGTTCGTCCCTGAGCCCGGTGGCAACGACCCTGCGGCCCAGGAAACCAAGCTCTTCCGTAATTTCGGTGATCTTGCGCTGGGAGGAACACCGGATCCCTTCTGGGCAGAGGCGGCGCTCAAGACCCAGGCGATCCTCGACGCCTGCCTTGAATCCGCTCAGAATGGGAGCAAGATGATTGAGTTCTAAGCGGGCTTGGGATCTAGCCGAGTAGAGAATCGACCACCTCTCCAAATTCATCAGTGAGGCGGAAGTTACGGCCCTGATGAGAGAAAGTGAAGTCTCTGTGACGTAGTCCGAGGCAGTGGAGAAGAGTCGCATGGAGATCATGAACATGGACTTTGTCCTTTTCGGCAAAGTAGCCAAATTCATCGGTTGCCCCATGAACAATCCCCGGCCGAATCCCTCCCCCTGCCAGCCACATTGTGAAGCCGTGCGGGTGGTGATCCCTGCCAGCCCCTTGCCCACTTCCCTGTGACATTGGGGTGCGGCCAAATTCTCCACCCCAGATGACAAGGGTGTCGTCGAGGAGCCCGCGCTGGCGTAGATCGGTCAGCAGAGCGGCAATAGGCTGGTCCACTGATTGGCAGCGTTTCGCGTGTTCCTTCTGTATGGAGCCGTGGGAATCCCATCCCTTGTCGTAGAGCTGAATAAAGCCGACTCCCCGTTCGGCCAGTCTTCGTGCAAGGAGACAGTTATTGGCAAAAGAGGATTCTCCGGGTTTCGCGCCGTAAAATTCGCGTGCCGATTCAGGTTCATTGGAGATATCAGTAAGTTCTGGAACGGATACCTGCATACGGTATGCCAGCTCATACTGGGCAATTCGGGCGGAGATCTCGGGGTCATTGACGGCGGCATGCCGACGTTGATTCATCCATTTCAGGAGGTTGAGCTGACGGCGGCGCTCGGACCGGCTGACCCCGGGAGGATTGGCAATGTGGAGGACAGGGTCGCCTGAGGTACGGAAGGTCGTGCCCTGGTGTTCCGAAGGGAGAAAGCCTGCTCCCCAGTAGCTGTCGAGAAGCGGTTGGCGATTCTGGCCCGAAACCAGAACCACGAATGAGGGAAGGTCGCGGTTTTCTGATCCCAGGCCATATGAAAGCCAGGAGCCCATCGAGGGTCGCCCGAAACGCACGCTTCCGGTGTTCATGAACATTACTGCAGGATCGTGATTAAAGCTGTCGGTGTGGAGAGAACGAATGACAGCGATCTCATCAATGACCTTCCCGACGTGGGGAAAGAGGTCAGAGACCTCGGTGCCGCTCTGTCCCCGGGATTGAAAGTTCCACGGAGAGCCTTTTACCTTGGGACGGGCCTCCTTGATCATCGCGAACTCATGGTTCCTGATGAGTTCCGGAGGCATTTCCCTTCCGTGTTGCTGCGTCAGAGTGGGCTTTGGGTCGAAAGTGTCGACGTGGGAGGGGCCGCCCGACATGAAAAGGTAGATTACTCGTCGAGCTCGGGGGGCCAGATGCTGCAGGCCTGCACTTTGCCCCTGTTCCGCTTGATACAGGGAGGCAAGGGCTAACGACCCAAGGGCAAGGGGAGCGCGCCCAAGGAGTTGCCGCCTGGTTATCTCGTGGCTGAGAGAGTCCATCATCATTCGCGGGTCAGCGTTTCATCGAGGTTCAGCAGGATCGCCGCCACTGATATCCATCTTTCCGTACCCTCATCCTCCTCTGCGAGAAAAGTGAGGAACATTCTGCGCTCTTCGGCATCAGGTGATCGGCTCAGACATGCCCGAAAGGCATACTCAAGACGCTGGTGACTACTGGGGTGAGAGGCGGTAATCCGCTCGGCGAAAAATTGGGCGCATTCGTGGAAGACAGGATCGTTCAGAGTGACCAGAGCCTGCCGGGGGGTGTTGGTTACTGAGCGGTTAGCGACGCAGACTTGGCGGGACGGAGCATCAAAGGAGGCCAGAGAGGGATGAAGCAGCATGCGTTTCCAATAAGTATACATCGACTTACGGTTGCGATCATCCCCGGTGGATTCTTTCCAAGTGAAATTGGAATTCCCAGGTTCGTTCTGGCCAGTTTCTTCGTAAAGCCCTTCTGGCTGTGTGGGAAAGACCGGCGGTCCACCAACCCTGTGAACAAGAAGGCCGCTGACGGCCAGGGCGTTGTCTCGAATTTGTTCGGCTGGATGACGAGAGCGCGACATGCGGGCAAGCAGCCGGTTGGCAGGATCTGCCTCTTGCTGCTTGGGAGTCTGGATGGAGGATTGCTGGTATGTTTCCGAGTTCACGATCAGCCGCACGAGGTCCTTGCGGCTCCACCCACTCTCCACGAATTCCACTGCCAGCCAATCGAGGAGCCCGGGGTGGGATGGTGGTTCCCCCATGGCGCCGAAGTCGGCCGGGGTGGCTACCAGGCCGCTACCGAAAAAGTGCTGCCAGAGATAGTTAACCGCCACGCGGGAAGTGAGAGGATGATCCGGTTGCACGAGCCACTTCGCGAAATCGAGCCGATTGGCTTTCTGACCCTCGGGAAGAGCAGGCAGGACGGCGGGAACCGCAGGGTAGACCCGTTCGCCCCGGTCCTTGAAGTTCCCCCGGACGTGGACGTGTGTTTCCCGGGGGGTAGGGAGTTCATCCATGACGTGGATCTTGATGGGCTTCTGGCGGAGGGATGTGAGTTCGCTTTGCAGTTTCTGGATTTCAGCTCCAGTTTTTCCAACCTGGCCCGGGTCGGGGAGAGCTTTGGTGTAGAGACGGACCTCGCGCAGCTCGCCCTGAAAGTGGAAGGCGTTGGGAGTTTCCGAGTTCGTGTAGCCGGCTCCGATGGCGAGCGGTCGCGCACTCACCGAAATTCGCCCGGGAATTTTCCCGATCACCCTGGCAGCCTTGTCCTCCACACCATCGACGAAGAGCTTCATGGATTTACCCGCCTGAAAGACGAGGGCGACATGATGTTCCATGCCGTCGTTGACGGGGATGCTGCTGTGTATTTCGGCACCGTTCCACGGCTCGTTGGTTGAGGAAATCCATGCGAAGAGATGACCGGGGCGGCTGTTCTTGTTGGCCTCCCCCCCAATCCCGAAGACGAAGCTGCGGGTCTTGCTCTTCCAATCGTATTTGGAGGCGATATCCGCTACTTTCTCTCTGGTCCTGAGCACAGCCGTGATGCTGAGGTCATCGGTGGGTGCGAATTTTGCCGGGTCTTTCTCCACATGACCCTTCTCCCAAGTTCCTAAAAGGGCCGCGTCGTCGGGTGAACTCGCCCTTGGGACGGTTTCGCGAAGGGTGGCGATCCGGGCCTCCAGTGTCGTAGTCCGGGCGCTATTGTCTTGGGGCACAAAGTCCATTTTTGGACCGTGCGTGTCGTAGCCTTTTCCAAGGTGAGGCACGTTGTTGAAAATGGAGAAGAGCTGGTAATACTCTTTCTGGCTGATGGGATCGTGCTTGTGATCGTGACACTCGGCACATTCCAGAGTGAGCCCCAGCCAGGTGCGGCCGGTGGTCTTGAGACGGTCGACAACGGTCTTGATTCGGAACTCTTCTTTTCGCGGGTTGTTCCCCTTGGCCTGCATCGCGTTGCGGTGAAAGCCAGTCGCGACCTTTTCAGCAAGTCCGCCATCCGGCAGAAGGTCCCCGGCAATCTGCTCGATGGTGAACTGGTCAAAAGGCTTGTTGGTGTTGATGGCGTTGATGACCCAGTCGCGATAGACCCACATGTTACGGGTGCGGTCTGCAGCGTAGCCCGAGGTGTCAGCGTAACGGGCGAGGTCGAGCCAGTTCTGAGCGAGACGCTCTCCGAAATGAGGTGAGGCCAGAAAGCGCTCCACTAGCTGGGACCAGGCCTCAGGAGACGTATCAGACCTGAAGCGGTCTACCTCTGCAGGGTCAGGAGGGATTCCTCGGAGGTCAAAACTGAGGCGGCGAATCAGAGTATGAAGAGGGGCTCGGGGCGATGGGGACAATCCCTCCTGCCTGAGGCGTTTATGTACAAAGTGGTCGATAGGGTTGATTCCCCCGGGGAGGGAGGATTTTCGAGGCGGTAGAAACGCCCAGTGGTCGGCTTCTGTTTCTCCGATTGACTGGAGATGGGGGAGAAGAGCAAGAAGGAGAAGCGCGGCTAATCTCAGGGAGAAAGACGCTACGGAAGAATGGATACTCCCAATGGTTTTAGATTTCTCCTGCACGGCTTTCAGGGTCGTCGTTCTTCTTCAATGTCATAGACATCAAACCAGACGTAGATGGGATGACCGGCGGGAACACATTGTGGGATATAGCCCTCGAGAAATTCCTGAAGCTGGATTGGAAGTTCGCAGATTCGCTTTCCCCGCATATCGTTATTCCATTGAACGATTTCGCGGCGCTCGTGCGGCTGGGCGTTGTCGGCGATCCATTGTCCGACCGATTCGTCATCTGCACCTGTGGACACGAATTCCCTGAAGGACTCGGCTGTCAGTCCGGTAAAGTCGAAAAAGAAGTTATCCAGTGGGCAGTCAAACTTGTATTCCCCAAGCTTGCCTGCAATCGCCGCGCGACATTTGTCGAGAGTTCGGGCGGCAATGACGTAGCCAGCTAGGGTTTCATGCGGACTACGTGGATAATCGCCTGCCTGAGTAAAATCAGAGGTGGGCACGTTGATGATTCTTGCCGGCTCTCCAGCGGGGTCAAGCCACCGTTATTTCGATAGAGGGGCTCTGAGGTGGGGGCAGGAATGAATCAGCGAATTGCCCTCCCATGGCTCTACTTGGTATCCAGTCTTTCCAGCAGCTTCTTCCACCCCTTCATGGATCGGCCGAGGTTTTCACGGGCGCTTCCGCGGATCCCATAGTGCTGCAGGCCGATGGGCCCCTTCCAGTTCAGGGTTTTAAGCTTCTGGAGAAGGGGGAGGACATCGTATGTGCCTGTACCCAGAGGCTGGATAAGGGTATTCCAAGCCGTTCCTCCCATATCTGCACCATTAATGGTGACCACGAAGAGATGGGGAGCGGCCTCCTCAAGCAGGGTATTGAGATTTTTTCCGTCCACCTTCAGAAAGTGACAGAGGTTGAAGGTGACTCCGAGGTTTCTTCGGCTAGCTGCCTTTACGAGCCGAATACAGTCCTGAACCCGGTCCGCATAGGCTCCGGCGTGGGGATAGAGTGCGAGGCGGACGCCCGACTTGGCAGCGTGGTCGGCGAGGGCCTGCAGTTTCCCTACGACGGGAGTATCGGTCGCCTGAGGATTCGCAGGTCGCCGCCCTCCGACGTAGAGCCATATAATAGCTTCCCGCCCACTGGCCTCGGTGATGGCTTTTTCGAGGTTCGGGTTGTGAGTCACACCATTGTCGCGGACCTCGATTCCATTGTAGAGTGGAGCGAAGTTGATCCCGTGCTGCTTCACGGCAGCCAGCATCTCCGGGATGCGGGCTGCCCCGGTGTAGCCGATGCCGGAAAAACCGAGCTCCTTGACGAGTGCGGCCTGCTGTTCATAGGACTTGACCTCGGCATCCCTGGTGCCCGTATCCATGGCAAAGAAAGGCCATTCGGCTTGGCAAAGGGATGAGAGCCCGACGAGGCCGCAAAGGGAGAAGAGGAGGCAAAGCTTCATGGTATTCTTAGTGAAAGAGCTCCACGGAGGCGGTTCAAGCCTCGAGTCGCTCAGGGTGGGGAGCGTGGGAAGAAAGGGCCTCAGGGCAGGGGAGTATTTGGCGGAACCGCATTGTCCGGATACTTGCCGTTAAATACCATCATCTGTTCTCTGGTCTCGGTAATGACGAACGATTCATCGATTTTCTGATCCTTACCTGTGACCGACTGGAGATCGAGGCGCAGGTGCTTGGCAAGAAAGGGATAAGCTGCCATGCGCTTGGAGGGGCCATAATCATGCTTTTCCTCCGAGAAATGGGCATTGGCGACCTTGTCGGTTGCGCCATAAAGCTTGTAGATGTGCTGGACGAAGGGAAACTCGACGCGCGGGGTGTTCAGAGTCCAGTCACTGCCGTTAGAGATAAGAAGCTGGGGGCGGGGAGCGGCCAAGGCGGCAATTTCCACATTGTTGGTCTTGTGGGTGGCGCTCCAGTGAATCGGCATCCCGCTTTCGCAATTGCAGCCACCGAAGAAGTGGGCAGAGACCTGGCAGACTGGAATGGTGACCGCCACCCGCTCGTCGAGGGCAGAGAGGATGAAGGTCTGGGTGCCGCCCCCGGAACATCCGGTCATTCCGATGCGCTTGGAATCGACGTTGGGCAGGGTGAGAAGGAAGTCGAGAGCGCGCATGCTGTTCCAAGTCTGCAGGCGGAGGATTTCGGGCGTAGTCCGGTGGTTCCAGCCAGCTTCTTTTGAGTCACCATAGCCCATCATGTCATACTGGAAGACCGCAGCGCCCATCCGGGCGAGGACCGCGCAACGGATCTGGCGCGATTCACGAAAGCGGCCCCCATGGCCATGCGGGCAAAGAATTCCGGCCAGCTTTCCCTTGAACCCGGTGGGACGGTAAAGTGTGCCGGTGACGTAGAATCCAGGGGAGCTTTCGATTGCAACGTTTTCGGCCTGATAGCCTTTATGGAGGCGTTTCTTGACGAAGCGTGGGTTGAGGGGGGTGCGTTCTGGGAGGTTGGAGAGCTTGGCTCCGGCCAGGATGCCGGCCTTCACAGTCGCCTTGCGCTTTTCCCAGCTTTCGAGGTCAGGGGTGGCGGCCTGGAGTCCGGCCAGTTCCTTCCTCGCCGCCTCCTGGTCATGAGCGTGGCCCTTGCGCAGTCCTTCAGAGAAAAGATATGAATGAGCCAGGGTTCCCAGAACGACCACTATGGCAAAGGGGAGTTTCATTCCTTCAGGGTCGGGTTCAATCCCCGGCAACTCAAGAACGGAGATTAAGAGCTGGTTCCATGCTGAGATTCTCTACAAACGCAATTAGGGGCACTTGCTCGTTGGGTGAAGGCGCTTCCTGTCTGACCGCGGCATGCAAGATTTTGCTAAAATCCCGGGCGAACCCTCCAAAGCTGTGATTCACTTAGTCATGCAGCGACGTTCTTTTTGCAAGTTGGCCGGAGCTTTTGCCGGCCCCGTTATCCTCCCCGCCAGTGTTCTGGGGAGGCGGGGACAGACGGTTCCCAGTGAAAGGGTGACCATCGGGTTGATAGGGGCTGGAGGGAAAGGGTACGACCTCATGCGTGACTTCTATTCCCAGTGCCGGGACGAGGTCCAATTTGTCGCGATTGCTGATCCAGACGCCAGACACGCTGAGCGTGGGAAACGCCTCGCTGAGAAGAACTGGGGTGAGGGTTGTACAACCTACCGGGACTTTCGGGACCTGTGTGGGCGTGATGATCTTGATGCGGTCGTAGTGGCTACCCCAGATCACTGGCACGCTCTGGCAGCTCTCGAAGCGGTCCGGCAGGGAAAGGATGTCTACGGGGAAAAGCCACTGACGCATCTTTTCCGGGAGGGACAGGTTCTTTACCGCGAGGTCAGGAAAAGTAATCGGATTTACCAGGTGGGTTCCGAGCAGCGCTCGGCTGCGAATTTTCGG
>MDSV01105704.1_pt1 | contig 13623 bp, 14 predicted proteins | sample 810851 | NCBI WGS metagenome assembly MDSV01 (sample SAMN05326640, study PRJNA326480) | marine metagenome | isolation source: seawater | place: Atlantic Ocean: North East | collected 2012 | reverse complement strand
TTTATTTTGTGGATTGACTTACAAGGAGAATGTTGCAGATCTAAGAAATTCTCTTGCACTAAATATTTTTAAAAAATTTAAGAAGAAAAAATTTAAAATTTTTGGATATGACCCTTTGATAGACGACAAAACATCAAAAAAAATGAAAATTTATAATTCTTTAAAAAATTTTAAAAATTATGATGTTTATATTCCGATCACAAAACATAAAAAAGTTGTATATATGATTAAAAAACTACCAAGTAAAAAGATTGTTTTAAATATATTTGACTGATATGAAAATAACATATATTGCCGAAACATCTTTAACAAATAAAAGTGCATATACAGTGCATGTCTTAAAAATGTGTGATGCATTGTCACAAAAAAATAAACTAACTCTTTTATTACCAAAAAATAAAATTGATTATAAAACATTAAAAAAAAAATTTATATTAACATCTAAAAATAAGTTTTTATTGGAATCTACAATAAATAAAAAATTGAGTAATTTTCTTTTAAGACTATATTTCGGTTATTCTGTTGGTAAAAAATTATCCAACAATGATCAAGATTTGATAATAACTAGAAGTTTTTTATCAAGCTTTTTTCTTTGTTTATCTAGAATTAATCACATACTTGAAATTCATAGTGAATTCAGAGGATTAACAGAGTTTTTGATGATAAACCTAAACTTTATTAATTCAAAATGGATAAAAAAGATAATATTTATTTCCGAGGCTTTAAAAAAAAAATTTATTATTGTGGACAAAGAAAAATCTATAGTTTTACATGATGCAGTTGATATAAAGAATTTTGTTTTACCAAAAACTAGAAAAAAACAAAAAATAAAAAATGTAGCTTATGTTGGAAGTTTTCATAAAGGAAAAGGTGTTGAGATGATATGTAAGCTAGCACCAAGATTTAAAAAGTTAAATTTCAATATATTTGGTGACCCTCTTGATCACGATTATCCCAAATTTCCTAATTTAAAATTTCATGGTCATATTGATTATAGAGAAGTACCAAAAAAATTAGAGTCATCAGACATTTTATTACTACCAAGTGCAGAAGTTCAATATGGCAGATCTAAGAGCGTAAATATATCTGAATATAATTCCCCACTAAAAATGTTTGACTATTTAGCATCTGGAAAAATTATAGTTTCATCTAAACGTGATGGCATATGCGAAATTTTGAAACATAATTATAATTGTGTATTAACTAATGGTTTCGATGTAAATGATTGGGAGAATTCTATTAATTCTATATTAAATAATAAACATGACCTTAATTATATCAGAAAAAACTCTATTAGAACTGCTAAAAAGTATACTTGGGAAAAAAGAGTAAAAAAAATTATTAACTTGAAATATAAATAAATTAAATTTTTATGAATCAACAACTAATAATAAAATTTAAAAAATACCCATTATTGTATAATTTAGCAAAGAATTTTTATTTTTTCATTATACACTCTTTATCCTCTTACAAATGGAAATCAATTATCTTAAAAAAAGAAATTTTCTTAAATTTAGGATCTGGACCTTCAAAGGGAAAAAATAATTGGATAAATGTAGATTTATTTGGCGCAGACATTAATTGTGATTTAAGAAAAGGCATTCCAATAAAAGAAAATACTGTAGATAAAATTTATACATCACACATGTTTGAACATATTCCTTTTAAAGAACTTAAAAAATTTATCAAAGAATGCTATCGTGTGCTTAAAGTTGGTGGAGAACTATCAGTATGTGTGCCAAATGCACGCTTTTATATAGATGCTTACTTAAATAAAAAAACATTTAAAAGTGAGTCTGAAATGTTTGAACCTGCGATAGTTAAGACTGGATCCTGGATTGATCAAATTAATTATATAGCTTATTTAAATGGCTTACATCACTATATGTTTGATGAAGAAAATTTAATAAATACTTTAAAGCTATCACCTTTTAAAAATATTGAGCTTAGAGACTTTGATAATAATATTGATAAAAAAAAAAGAAAACGGGAATCGATTTATGCTTCAGCAATTAAATAAAATTACTCTATCAAATATTATATTAACAAAATTTTTAGAGGAATATTAAACTAAATGAAAATATTAGTTACTGGCGCGGCTGGATTTATAGGATTTAATTTCTGTAAATATTTATTGTCAAAAACAGAGGTCCACGATGTTTTTGGTATAGATAATATGAATAATTACTATGACACCAACTTAAAAAAAATGAGATTAAAAATTTTGAAGAAATATAAAAAATTTAAATATTATAAAATTGACATTAATGAACAAATAAAACTCGAAAAAATTTTTAAAAGTCATAAATTTGATTTTGTTTTAAACCTAGCAGCTCAGGCAGGAGTTAGATATTCAATAGACCATCCTAGAAAATATATTGATTCAAATATTTTAGGATTCTACAATATAATAGAAAATTCTAAAAAATATAATGTAAAGAGACTATTTTATGCTTCCTCAAGCTCTGTGTACGGTGAAAATAATAGTTTTCCACTGAAAGAAAGTGAAAATATCAACCCTAAAAATATTTACGGTTTATCAAAAAAAGTTAATGAAGAAATAAGTCAAATATTTAACAGATATTACAAATTAAAATGCACAGGCCTTAGGTTTTTCACAGTGTTTGGAGAATGGGGCAGACCAGATATGATGATGATGAAGTATATCAATGCTCACTTCAAAAAAAGAAGTTTCCAGTTAAATAATTTTGGTAAACATACTCGAGATTTTACATATATAGGAGATGTTGTAAAAATATTATATTTGTTAATAAAAAATCATAAAAAACTTAAAAGTTTAGATGTTTTAAATATTTGCTCAAATAAACCTATTAAATTAGATAAAATAATTGAATTGATGAGAAAGAAAAATATTAGGCCTTTTATAAATAAAATACCATTACAAAAAGCTGATATATTAAAAACACATGGTAGTAATTCAAAGGTTTTAAAAATTACTAAATTTAAAAAATTTGAAAAATTAGAAATTGCTCTAAGTAAAACTATCGACTGGTATAAAGAAAACTATTTATAATAAAACAAAGACTTGATTTTATTCATTTTATTTTTTTGATTTTAAAATGTTATAAATAAGAAAAATTAATTTTATTTGTTTAAATAAAATTTAATTACTTTGTGATATTTATTTAAATTTTTTATGCAATCAAATCTGTGCAAACTCTTGAAGCCTAATTCAATCATTTCTTTTTTTTGATTTTGACTATTTTTGTAGTATAAGATCTTATTCGCAAGTTGTTGATAATCTCCTACTTTAAATAATGATCCAGATTTTCCGTTTAATAAAATCTCTTTAGGTCCAGTCTCACAGTTGCTTGAAATGATAAAAGTTTTTAAAACTGCAGCCTCTATCAAAATATTAGGTAGTCCTTCATGAAGAGAACTTAAAACTAAGATATCTGAATTTTTTATATGAGGGTAAGGGTTATTCTTAAAATTAATAATTTTAACTTTATTCTGTAAATTATATTTGTGAATAATACTTTTAATATTTTTTTTTTGATTTCCACTACCCATAATTATTGCTTCTATCTTTATTTTTTTTGATAAAATTTTTAAAGATTCTAGAAATGTCTTGTGATCTTTTTCTTTAGATAGCCTACCTACCATAATTAATTTAAGAGATTTTTTAAATTTATATAAATTTTTAGTTTTTTGTTTAGATAACGATAAGATTTTTGATTTATAAACTGGGTTATATATGTGGATTGACTTTACATTATAGAATTTTTTAAATTTTCTTTTTACCGCGATACTGTTCACGATAGTTAAATCAGCAAGCCTATATATTATTTTAAAAACCGTTTTTTTTAAAAAACTTTTAGTCCAATCATTTGGAAAGCTATTAGACCTTGTAATTATTTTAATTGAAAAAATTTTACATAATATAATTGAAAAAATATTAGATTGAAAACTTAATACTAATACTTTTTTTTTTGTTAAAATGGTCTTTGCAAGATAATAAAGGGCAAAAAAAGTTTTTAAACTTCTACCAAAATTTTCACAAAAATTTGATTTTGGTCCAATATATTTGATATTCTTAAATCTAGATTTATATTTAAACGAACAAGTTAAAATACTAACTTTACTCATTTTTTTTGCTAAGAAATTAGATATCATAAATAAATTTTTGTCAGCTCCACCTTTTTCAATAGATGGAAAAAAAATTATTATTTCAGAAAATTTCATTATATATTTATATTAAAGACTAGTTCTTTATTATATTATAAACTGAAATATTAAAATATTTCATAAATTAAATGCGAATTTGTTATTTATTTAATTCATCTATTCCCTCTTATAATGCAAGTAGTTTACAAGTGATTAAAACTTGCGAAGCCTTAGTCAAACTTAATAATAAGGTATTTATAATAACTCCAAACACTGGATTAAATTCAAATATCAAAAAGTATTATGACCTCAAATACAATCCTATTAGAATTAAATTAAATTATTTCAAAAAGTTTCCCAATGGTATAAATTATTTTTTGTTTTCAATATTCTCAGTAATCAAATCTTTTTCATTAAAGCCTGATTTTTTCATAACACGTAATTTGTTTACACTGATTATTTTAATTATATTTAATAAAAAAGTTATAATTGAATTACACCACGACCTATCTAATGAAGGAAAATTTGTTAAATTTTTATATGGAAATTTTAATATTCTAAACTCAAATAATATAATAAAAGTAGTCGCAATTACAAAATCAGTAAAAAATTTTCTAGTAAAAGATTTAAAAGTTTCTAAAAGAAAAATTCAGATAGTCCCTAGTGCATCATCCTTAAAGATGAAGTTTTCTGAACTAAAAAGAAAAAAAAAATATAATGTTGGATATTTTGGTAGTTTAGATAAAACTAAAGGTTCAAATTTTTTAATAGAACTTTCAAAAATAGATAAAGTAAATAATTATTTCATTTATGGAGGAGACCGAAAACAAATAAATTATTTAAGAAAAAATTTTACTAACAAAAATTTACATTTACATGAACATGTTTCTTATAAAAATTTAAAACATCATATAAAAAAAATGGATGTTTTAGTTATGCCATCTAATAAACAAACCTTAAGATCATTAGGAGGCATTGGAAATATTGCAAAATATACATCACCTCTAAAATTATTTGATTATTTGGCATCCGGAAAATTTATTATTGTAAGTAACTTAAAAGTATTTAATGAAATAATAAAAAACAACAAACATTGTATAGTTTTAGATTTGGTTCATAATACTTGGTGTAGAGTTATAAAAAATATTAATAAAAATATAAAAATGATTAATATTTTAAAAAAAAATGCTTTTATTCTCTCAAAAAATTTTACTTATAAAAAAAGAGCACAAAAATTACTTGATGGATTAATTTATAAATGAAAAAGACAATTCACTATTGGTCACCATGTTTATCTAAAGTAGCCACAGTTAAAGCAACTATGAATTCCGCAATTGCTTTAGCTAAATACTCTGACTTATATAAAGTCAAAATTATTAATGTTTGTGGTGAATGGACCAGGTATAAGAATTTCCTTTTAGAAAATAATGTTATGATAGAAGACTTAACTTTTGATTATTATAATTATTTACCTAAATTTGGATTTATAAGGTCAAGAATTTCAAGTCTAATAATTATTTTAATTTCTTTTATTCCACTTATCTTATTTTTAAAAAACAAAAAACCAGATTATCTTATTATTCACTTAATTACCTCACTACCTTTGATAATATTAAATTTTATTAATACTAACACTAAAATGATATTAAGAATTTCAGGATTTCCAAAACTTAATTTTTTTAGAAAGAAATTGTGGTCTATGTCGGAAAAAAAAATATTTAAAATTACTTGTCCAACAGAAGATTTAAAAATTAGCTTAACAGAAAATAGGATATTTAGTGAAAATAAAGTAATAAAACTGCCTGACCCAGTGATAAACATTAAGGAATTTGTAAAAAAAAAAAAAGATAAAAATTTAGAATTATTAAAGAAAGAAGAAGATAACTTTTTTATTGCTGCTGGGCGCCTTACAAAACAAAAAAATTTTATTTATTTAATAAAAGAATTCAAAAAATTTTTAAATATTCACCCAAATGAAAAATTATTAATTTTTGGCGAAGGAGAGTTAAAAACACAAATTTTAAATGAAATAAAAAATAATAATATGTCCAAAAATGTAAATTTGCCTGGATATACTGAGAATATTTACAAATATATGATAAAATCTAAAGCTTTTATCTTATCATCATTATGGGAGGACCCTGGGTTTGTGATGATAGAGTCAGCTTTGTGTAATTCTTTTATTATTTCAAGCGATTGCCAAAATGGACCTAAAGAATTTTTACTAAATGGCGCAGCGGGGTCATTATTTAAAAGTAATTGTAAAGATGAACTATTCAAAAAACTTATAAATTTTAAAAATCGTAATGAAAGCGATATTTATAAAAAAAAGCTTCTGGCAAAAAAAAACTCAAAAAACTTTACTGTATTCAGACATTATCAAGCTCTAAAATATATTTTAGATACTAATTAATATTAATTTGAATTCGTAATTAATTTATGTATATGTTTTTAAAGCAAAAAATTTAATGACAATTAATAAAAATAAAATATTTTTTATTCTAATGTCTTTATTTCCAATATCAATTATAGCTGGACCGTCCGTTTCTCTTACTAATACACTCTTAATAATTTCAATTTATTTCCTTTTCTTTTTTGATCAAAAACATTACAAATTTTTATTTAAAAATGACACTATAAAATTATTTCTATTAATATATTTTTGCTTAATTGTTAATTCACTGTTCTCTTTAAACTTTGAAATTGGCCTAAGTAGAAATCTAGGTTTTATAAGATTGATATTATTATTTATTTCAATCAATTTTTTTTTTTTTTTATTTAAAGATAATACGAAAATATTTAACACATGGACAATAATTTTTTTAATCTTTGTTATAGACGTTTATTTTGAGAGATTTTCTGGAGCTAATATTTTTGGATGGGGCGCTATCGAAATTGATGGAATTAAACAAATTCATGGAATAAGAGTTGTTAGCTTTTTCAAAGACGAACCAGTAGCAGGTGCTTATTTAAATGGCTTTATATTCTTGATCTCAGGCTATCTGATTATGTTTTTTAAAAAAAAGTACAATAGTAATTTTTTATTTTTAATTATAATTTCTTTTTTTTTATTTTCCATATTACTTACAGGCGAAAGATCAAACACACTAAGAGCGATATTTAGTTTAGTTCTTTTTATTTCTATCATTGATATTATAAAACCAAAAACTAAATTGTTAATCTTTATAGTTTTAATTGGGTCATTTATATTCGCAGTATCAAACTCTACCTATCTTAAAAACAGATATGTAGGGCAATTTTACAATTATCTTGTAGATCAAGACTCAAAAAATATAAAAAGTAGTTATTATTATGTATTATACAGATCGGGATACAATGTTTTTAAAAATTCACCTATTTTGGGTGTTGGAAATAAAAATTATAGAATTGAGACTTGCAAAAGTGATTTAGACAAAGTTAAAAAGTTTGATTATGTGTGTTCTACTCATCCTCACCAACTTTATTTAGAATTTTTATCTGAGCATGGATTACTAGGTACAACAATTTTAGTTTTTTTATTTTTTTATCTAATTTTTAAAAATATAAAAAGAATTATTTATTCTCAAAATTATTTACAAATTGGTTCATTTGTTTATTTAATTGGTGTTTTTTTGCCTTTATTACCTAGTGGTGCTTTTTTTAGTGATTTTAATTTAACTTTTTTCTTTATAAACTTGTCTATCTTATATGCGATAAATAAAGATACAAATATTTTTTTTGTAGAAAAAAAATTTAAAAATAGTATTTTTTAAATTTTCGGGCCGTTAGCTCAATAGTAGAGTACTGCATTGACATTGCAGGGGTAGTTGGAGCGTAACCAACACGGCCCACCATTTAATAGTTAAAAGAAATTATTATTTTTTATACTCAAAAATCCTTCTTCCGCTTTTACTAATAATTTTAGTAGAAACAATTTTAGCGTTTTTGAGTAATATTTTTTCAAAATTTTCCACATTGTAATCCTTAAAAATATCACCTTTTAAAAAAAGCATCTTTTTTACAGTTTCATCTTCTTTTGGCACAAACTCAATTAATCCATGTGGAGCTGTTTCTGTAAGCCATTTTATTGTTTGTTCAAGAGGTACATTTTTGGCAATAGCAATATGATGCTCAAAAGCTAGAGAAATCATACCTGAAAAATTAATTCTGTTCATAAAGCCTTTTCTCTCGTTTTGATACCAACCCAAATCAGAACTTGGGTTTGTAGCGTCAAAATATAATGGTAAAAAATTCAAATTTTCTTTTTTAGCATTTAAATATCCTTCGTTAATTGTATTAAGGTCATAATCGAAGCCTATCACTTGATCACATCCATTTTGCAAACAAATTCTTGAATAAATCCCATTGTTACATCCTAAATCTAAAAGTGATTTAAATTTATTTTTACTGGCAAATTCACTTACTATTTTTTTTTTTAGTCCTTCTTCTTTTGTATCATACGTATTTATCTTAGAATAATCATCCCAAACTGTTTTACTTTTTCTTAATTTTAACTTTGAAATAAATTTTTTTAAATTTTTTAAAATTAATAAAAACGCTTTTTTTGATAATTTTTTTTTTTTTATTTTTTTTAGATCTATTTTTTTATCATTTAAAACTTTATGATCAAAGTAATTCAGTAATACTACATGTGTTAACATATTTAATGATAATTTATCTTTAAGACTTAAAATAGAGTTTAAATCTTTGGTGCTAATACCTTCTAGATTACCTCTAAACCAGTTATTGAAATCAACATTTCTCATAGATTTTAAAATTAAAGGATTTAAAAAATTTTCACAAAATTGCTTATGAGCAACCCAATATTCACCCTCGTCATATTTTTTTAAAGAGAGCAAGTCAATAAAGTAAATCTTTGTTCCAATAAATTGAATGTTATACGCGCTACCATCAGTAAGAGTAAAATTTTTTTTTAATAAGAATTCATGAAACTCTAGATGATGAATTGCTGCATCCTTAAGTTGATCAAAAGACCATTCGTAAGGATAAGATATATAATTTATTTTCTGATGTTCAATTATTATCTTATTAATTAAAATTTCGTTTGTTTCATTTTCAAATTTTATTTCTTTAGATGGAATTAGAAATTTTTTATCTATCGACTCTTTAATTATATTTGCATTTTTTAATGAGTTATATTGATCTAATCCGAAATCATTTATTAATCTATATACTCGCCCGTCTTTATAAAAAATATTACCAGTAGGATCCCTAAAAGATCCTTTTTCAAATTTAATATTATTCAATTGCTTTTTTTTTATTTTTTTTAAATAACTTAACTAGAAAATTTTTAAACTTCGACCAATAAAAAGATATGGATGCAATTCCTGCAGCTATAAAACCTAAAATTGCTTGTAAGATTATACTACCTGAGCCAGGGTCTAAATACGCATGTGCATTAGTTACAAATATGATTTTAAAGATTATAGACAAAAGTAGTATTTTTTTATTCATACTTTTATTTTATAACTCAAAATGATAATAAAATCCAAATGATTAAATATTTAATTTTTAATAAAAAAAGTTCATTTATTTATTTTTTTATAGTTTCAACACAAATTCCTTTTCTTGAATTCATTAAAAACAATCTACATCAAATCGATTTTATCTATGAGAAGAGTTTTTTATTCTTAAATTTTATAACTTTGTTTTTTTTGATAACTTTTACATTTCTATTAAGAATTATTTTAAAGAAAAAAAATATCAATTTTAAAGACTCTTTTTTAATTATTTCGAGCATTTATTTACTCTTATTTCAACATAATTCTCTAAAGTTTTTTCTTTTAAATTTTTTTAAAAATTTAGGTATTGATATCTTTTCACTTAAAGCTGAAATTAGTTTATTATTAATTTTACTAATATCAACTTTTATATTCTTTTCTATCTTAAATAAGAGTCTTTTTATTAAAAGGTTTTTAGTTATATTTTTTAGTTTATATTTTATCGCAATCCTTTTAGAAATTTTTTTTCTGACAAAATCTAATGATTATACAAATAGAATTAAATTAGGTAATGAGATAATCTTTAATGATCAATTAAATAAAAAGAAAGAAAATATATTTTTTTTTATTTTAGATGGCATGCAACCAATCGAAGACTTTGAAAATTTTTATAACATAGATCAAAAAAATTTTCTAAAATTTGTTAACTCAAAAAATTTCAAATATCTATACGGGACAGAAAATTTTTATAATACGACAAGAGAAAATTTATCCGCTTTCTTTCACATGGATAAAATTTTAGATAAAGACAAAAAAATTAAGTACAAATACTTATATCCCTCTGTATTTAAACCTAATGTAAGGACAAAACTAATTTGGAATTTAGAAAATTTAGGATATGAAATTAAATGGATAGGTAATATCTATGCTTATTGTGCTTCAGTTAATTTAAAATATTGTCTAGAAAAAAAAAATACGTTATTCAATCCAGAATTATATATAAGTTTTCTTAAAAAATCTCCGTTTGTAGACGCAATAATGAAAATTGGAATTATAGCAGGTTACGATCTTAATCGAGCATTATGGTATGAAAATAAAGATGGAATAGGACGTTTACAAAGATATCTTAAAAATAACATTTCTGATTTAAAAAATAGACAAAACTTTTATTTTGTTCATCACTTATCTCCACATTGGCCTTATATAACAGAACGTAATTGTGAATACACAGACAAATTTCCTGATAGGGAAAATTTAGAAGGCTATAAAAATGCATATTTATGTAACTTAAAGAAAATTCAAGAGATGATTAATTACTTAAATATTCACGATCCTGATGCAACAGTAGTTTTTCAAGCCGATCATAACTGGGGCATGTCCACACTTTCAGAAGAAAAATATGGAAATAGAAAAAAAATATTCAATTTAATAAAATTAGATAAAAATTGTAAAAACGATGTCGATGTTAATTTAAACAATGTAAATACTTTAATACTAATTCTCTCTTGTTTAACTGGAAATGATATTAAATTTGTTGATTAATTTTTTTTTTTATGTAAAAAGTTTTTTAATTGAGGGCCTGTAGCTCAGTTGGTTAGAGCAGTACACTCATAATGTATTGGTCCCAGGTTCGAGTCCTGGCGGGCCCACCAAATTATTATTTATTATTAAATTCTTTTAAGCTTGAAAGAAGAGCATTAATATCTCCATTATTATTAGAGATAATAGAATTAAATTCTTCCCTTTGAGTTCTTGCTAAACTAAGACCCTCTATAATTAAATCTCTTACTAAGGGCTTAACAGGGTCTTTTGTGTAAACTCTCCAATCTATGGATACTTCAGGCCTTGAAGAAGTTGCTAATAACTTACTTTTTACAATGGTATATTTTTCATTTTTAATATCTTCAGAAATAACAACAATTTTAGCTTCAGTATATTCCACAAGTCTATTGGAAAAGCTTTTTAGAAAATATTCTCGGAAAATTCTTTTATATTCCTCCTTCTGGTTTTCACTTAAATTTTTTCTATGTTTGCCTAATGTATAAAATCCTATACCATCTATATCAACAGACTCTTCTCCAATTTTAATAAGTTGCTCAATCTTATTTTCCTTAGTTTCCTCACTAGATAAAATATTTGTAGCTTTAGAAGTTATAATATTAATGAATTTAGAAGATATGTTTCCCGAAGAAATAGAAGCAAAGTTAAAAATAAAGAATATAGCTAATAAAGCTAGTTTAGTTTTTGATTTCACCATTTTTAGATTTATTTATCTAAAGTATCCCAATCACTGTCATCTAAAGTATCAGTTTTTTCCTTAAGATTTTTTATTTTACTTTCTCGATCCTGAAGGTACAAACTTCTAACAGTTGCATAAAAATCCACTGAGGTTTTCTCTAAGCTATCGAAAGATTCTAAATTTTTTGCTCTAAAATCTACACCTTCACTTAATTTAGAAATATAATAATCAGACTCTGTAAAATATTGAGTATCATTTTTAACGGTGACATTATACCATGCATCTCCTCCAGTAATTGATACCAAAGATCCAATAGCATCTCTCACAGTGGACGGTCCAATAACTGGTAAAACTAAGTAACAACCTTCTCCTACTCCCATTGCACCAAAAGTTTGGCCAAAATCTTCTTTTTCTAATTTTTCGAATCCTAAAGCATTAGCAGGGTCAAATATTCCAACGATTCCGATTGTAGTATTAACAATAAACCTTATTGAATTATTTCCTGCAGCCCTGAAGTCACCTTGTAATATGTTATTTGGAATTGTAACTAAGTTGGATAAATTATTTAATGCATTACTTGTTCCATTTCTTATAGGTGAAGGCAGTTTTCTATAACCTGACGCTACAGGTCTAAACAACACTTTATCCAAAGCCATATTGAATGCAAAAGTTGCTCGATTGATTTTTTCAAAGCAATCTTTAACTTCTTTTTCTTCTGCAAAAGAAAATGATACAACTGTTAATTGTATTAATAGAACAGATAAAATAATCTTAAAATGTCTAACCATTTATGTCTCTATAATCTATATTTTAACAAAGTAAATTGATAATTTAAATAACTTTATGTGTTAAAAATACCACTAAATGAAAGAAATTAAACAGTTTTATTCTCTAAATTTCAGCCAAATTAAAAGAAAAAAAGAAAAAATAAAATTTTTAGTTTTTCATTATACGGGCATGAAAAATGAAAAAACTGCGCTTAAAAGATTATCTGATATAAATTCTAAAGTAAGCTGCCATTACTTTATAAAAAAAAATGGATCTATAATTAATTTAGTTCCAGATATGTATGAGTCTTGGCATGCGGGAATTTCATATTGGAAAAATTTTAGAGGAATGAATGAATACTCAATTGGAATTGAGATTCACAATCCTGGCCACCAGCATGGCTATATATTCTTCAATAAAAAACAAATCAATTCAATTAAAGATTTATCTTTAAAATTGGCAAAAGAATATAATTTTAAAAAAAAGAATTTTTTAGGACATTCAGATATTGCTCCGAGTAGAAAAAAGGACCCGGGTGAGAAGTTCCCTTGGGAGTTTTTATCTAAATATGGAATTGGGATTTGGTACTCTACTGACAAAAAAATCCTAAAAAAATTAAGACAAAAAAAAATCGACAATTTAGAAAAAAAACTATTTTTAAATTCTTTATTAAAAATTGGATATTTTTTTAAAAAAGATAAAACTAATCTAATTTTACCTACCGTTAAAGCATTTCAAAGAAGATTTAGACCAGAATTGATTAATGGAAAAATCGATCTAGAATGTCTAGAAATAGCAAAAAATTTAGTTAAATCTGGGTTTAATTAGTATTGAAAAGATAAAAAACTTAATATATTTTTAGAATGCCAGATAAATGACTTATCGCTTTACAATATGTTATGTAAAGAGGAAAGTCCGGGCTTTGCGAGGACACAGTGCCAGGTAACACCTGGCGGGGGCGACCCTAGGGATAGTGCCACAGAAAATAAACCGCCTTATCAAGGCAAGGGTGAAAAGGTGTGGTAAGAGCACACCGGCTTAATTGGT
>MDSV01221649.1_pt1 | contig 13624 bp, 15 predicted proteins | sample 810851 | NCBI WGS metagenome assembly MDSV01 (sample SAMN05326640, study PRJNA326480) | marine metagenome | isolation source: seawater | place: Atlantic Ocean: North East | collected 2012 | reverse complement strand
CAAATTAGCGATATTACGAAAGTTATTTCAGCAGATACTTTTTTAAGACCTATTTACGCTGGAAATGCTTTTGCTACTGTTAAAAGTAAAGATACGAAAAAATGTGTTACAATAAGACCCACATCATTTGATCCTTGTGAAAGCTCAGGTGGATCTGCTCCAATTGAAAAAACTGAACCAAGTGAAGAATTTGGAAATACAAAATTTATTAAAAGAGAAGAAATTAAATCTGATAGACCAGAACTTGGAACAGCAAGAGTAGTAATTTCTGGAGGAAGAGGAATGCAAAGTGGAGACAATTTTAAATTGATCACTTCTATTGCAGATAAATTAAATGCTGCAATAGGTGCTTCTAGAGCTGCAGTAGATGCAGGTTATATAAGCAATGACCACCAAGTAGGTCAAACAGGTAAAGTGGTAGTTCCAGATTTGTATATTGCAGTTGGAATATCAGGAGCTATTCAACATTTAGCCGGAATGAAAGAAAGTAAAATAATTGTTGCAATCAATAAAGATGGTGAAGCACCTATTTTTAGTGTTGCTGATTATGGTTTAGAGGCTGATCTTTTTGAAGCATTACCCCAATTCTTAGAAGAATTGAACAAATTAAACACTATACAAAAATAATAGAATCTGTAAGAAATTAACTTATGTCCAGAGAAGTTATGGAATATGATGTCGTTATTGTTGGTGGAGGCCCATCAGGTTTATCTACAGCTATAAAATTAAAACAACTAGATACAAATTTAAATGTTTGTCTATTAGAAAAAGCTTCTGAAATTGGTGGACATATTTTAAGTGGTAATGTTTTTGAAACAAGAGCATTAGATGAACTTTTACCAAATTGGAAAGATTTAAACTCTCCAATTAAAACTAAAGTTAAAAAAGAAAAATTTTTATTTCTAGGTAAAAATAAGTCTTTAAGTTGGCCGACATGGTTATTGCCAGCTGTTCAACAAAATCATAAAAATTATATCATTAGTCTTGCTAACTTGTGTAGATGGCTTGGTGAACAAGCTGAAGCATTAGGTGTTGAAATTTTTCCAGGATTTCCAGCAACTGAAATCTTATATAATGAAGATGGTTCAGTTAAAGGTGTTGCAACTCAAGATATGGGAATTGATAAAGATGGTAATAAGAAAGATAGTTTTGAACCAGGCATTGATCTTATTGGAAAAGTTACAGTTTTTGCAGAAGGATGTAGGGGTCATTTAGGAAAACAATTAATTAAAAAGTTTGAACTTGATAAAGGTAAGGACCCTCAACAATATGGAATTGGATTTAAGGAAATTTGGGAAATAAATGACAGAAATCATGAAGAAGGGTTAGTAATGCATACAGCGGGTTGGCCATTAGATAATAATACTTATGGTGGAAGCTTCATGTATCATGCAGAAAATAAACAGGTTTTTTTAGGATACGTAATTGGATTAGATTATAAAAATCCTTATCTATCTCCTTTTGATGAATTTCAAAGATTTAAAACCCATCCAGCTATTAAAAAAATAATTGAAGGTGGGAAAAGAATTTCTTATGGAGCAAGAGCATTAATAGAAGGTGGATTTCAAAGTTTACCAAAAATGTTTATGCCCGGTGCATTACTAGTTGGATGTGATGCTGGAACTTTGAATATGCCTAAAATTAAAGGTTCTCATACCGCAATGAAAAGTGGAATGATTGCAGCTGAAACAATACTTGAAAATATTAAAGAAAATAAAAATTTATCTGTATTTGAAGATAAATTTAAAAAAAGTTGGATATATGATGAGCTATACAGAGCAAGAAATGTTAAGCCAAGCTTTAGTTGGGGTTTAATTATTGGTATAATATTTACTGGAATAGATCAAATTTTGTTTAGAGGAAAATTACCTTTTACTCTAAGACACAAACATGCAGATCATGAAACATTAAAACCTTCAAATCAAATGCCAAAAATAGAATACCCTAAGTATGATAATGTTATAACTTTTGATAAAACTAGCTCAGTTTATTTAACAGGCACTAATCATACTGACAATCAACCTGTACACTTACAACTTAAAGATCCAAATTTACCAATCAGTTATACTTTAGAAAAATTTGGTGAACCTGCTCAATTATATTGTCCCGCTGGAGTATATGAAGTTCAAAAAGATAATGGTATTAATAAATTTGTTATAAATTCTCAAAATTGTATTCATTGTAAAACATGTGATATTAAAGAACCTTCTCAAAATATTAATTGGGTGACACCAGAAGGAGGAGGTGGACCTAAATATGGAAATATGTAGTTATTAACAAATATTGTTTTAAAAAGATAAGATTATTCCCACAGTACCAATAATAGCAACAAAGAGACCTAGAAAAATTATATTTCCTAAATTTTCTTTTTCATTTTTTTTTCTGGCTCTAGCTAAAAGGTCATTTATATCTACCCTTTTAGGACGCACTTCCTCACTAGAGATTGGGGTCTTTAGAGGAGGAAGGTCCTGAATTTCAGAATTATTGATCTTTTCTGCACTCATAATTGTTTGAATTTAAACATCAATATATTAAGAGCACAATAATATGCTTGTTCAATTTGGGTAATTTTGATTTACAGAGGTGTTCATTTTGGGTAAAAACTATTATGCAAAAACCGCTACCTGAAATATCTAAACAAATTTATCCAGAAACTATACTAGGTATATTTGAAAAAAAGTATTCTTATATTGGTCCCGCTTGGGCATCATTACAACTGGAATGGATGAACGAAGTATATAAAACTTTTAATGATTATGAAAAATTTATGATCCTGGTATATTTAAGAAATAAGACATTTGATTTTTTTTCTAAAAATTTTGTAAAGATGAGTTTTGATGAATATTTTATTGATCAAAAAATGATCCAAATAGAAAAATTTAATGTAATGGATGTTTCCAAAAATCTTAAAATACCAAAGGAAAGCGCTAGAAGAAAAATTATTGAATTAGAAGAAATAGGTCTAATTAAAAGATCAAAAAAACAAATATTTTTACTTAGGAATAATTGGAAAACAATTAAACCAGAAGATAATGTAAAAAGGATTTCGAGGTTTGTATCAAACCTAGCAAAAATTCTTAATACTGAAGGAGATCTTACTAATTCATTTACTACAGATGATATAATTAACGGGATTAAAGTAAATTTTTCTTATGTTTGGAAATTATATTATGACATGCAGATTCCAATGTTATTAAATTATAAAGAAATTTTTAAGGACTTAGAAAGCTTTCATGTAAATGGAGTTTGTATTGTTAATCAATTTTTAAATAACAAAAAGAAAGATGATTTAGATTTACAAAGAGAATTTTATTTAGATAAATTTTTTAAAAAAAAACATGAATTTAAAGGAGTAAGTGCAATGTCAATTTCAGATATTACAGGAATACCGAGACCTACTGTTATTAGAAAATTGAATAGACTAATTAAAGAGAATTTTTTAAAGATAGATGAAAAGAAACATTATACATTAGCAGGAGAACACAAAGAAAAATTAATTAAAGTACAAAAAGGTGTTTTAAAAGATTTATCTCAATTTTGTTCAAAAGTGTTTAATTTGATGACAGCTCAAAAAATAATGTAATTAGTCTTTTATTTTAAATAATTTTTTAAACCAACTCTTGATTTTACTCATTTTTTTATTAGCAATATAGGTTCTTAATATTCTTATACCTTCTTTTAAATCAATTCGATAATTTTCTTCATTATAAGTAATTTTATATCTTTCAGTATCGCTAGAGTTCGTTATTTTTTTATCTAAAGGTTTATATAAGTTGAACTTTTTATAGACGTCGCTTATCCAATTATCACAGCACCAATTAATTATACTTTCAGGAAAATAATAACCAAAAATTTCATAATGTTTTTTTGAGACAAAAGATTGGGTTAATATTTCGTTATTACCATTTTTAGTTAAATAACCTGTAACACCTAGATTATCCATACTTTCTAGTACATTTATATATTGATCAAGGAAATCATAATTATCCATTAAAATATCGTCACCTAATTGATAAAAATAATCATTATCTTTGTAGCTTACATGAAATAGCTCATTCCACATTTTTGTTAAATGTCCTGTTCTAATATTACTATTAAACTCTTTTATATTTACTGAAAAATTATTAGAATTAAATCTATTAAATATTTTTTTGTTTTCTAAGCACTTATCGTTGTAATTAAATCCAAGATAAAAATTATAGTTATATTTTTCAACTTTGTTTATAAAGAAACTATTTAATAAATTATATATTTTAGAATTTAAATCTAATTTATTTATTTTTACTGGTATTAAAAAAGCGATATTCATATTAATTTTAAACTATTAAAGTTTTATTTATTATATGTTATATTTAAGTGAAATATATGGCTATTTTTTTAAGAAACTTAAAAAGAACAAACACTTATAGATTATTTATAGAATATTTTTTTTATCCAATTTTTCATTTTATTTGGAGTTTTGTAATAAATTTTAATGCAAAAGTATTATATTTTTTATGGAACTCAAAAAGAAGAGATTATTTTGATTTAAACAATAATGATAAATTGTTGATTTTAAATAATGATGATTTTGGAAAATTAGCAAACAAAATCCTCAAAGAGTCAGAAGATCTTATAGGAGACGCAAAAAATACATTATTTGATCCAAAGCATGCTGAAAAATTAAAAAAAGAAAATGAGGCAAGAAGTGAATTACCTTACTCTATTGGCTTATATGAAAAGTTAAGTCCAAATTTAAAAAAAGAAATAGTTGATTTTGCAAGTTCGGATAAAATGATTACTACGGCAAGCAAATATATGAAAATTTTTCCAATTTTGACTAGAGTAGAAGTGTATTTAAATATTCCAAGAGAGGGAGGTGATTTGCGAGCGGCAATGCTTTGGCACAAAGATGGTTTTGGTTTTAAAAATTTAGATTTTTTTATGGCCGTTACTGAAGTAGACGATGATAACGGTCCTTTTTATTGTTTGGAAAAAAAAATTCAAGCAGGAATATTTAAAAGTTTTGAAAATTTATTAACGAGAACTGGTGAGAGAAATAAAGTTACAATAGAAAACTTTGACAAATATTTTAAAGATTTTAATAAAACAGAATTAATAGGAAAAAGTGGCTCTGGAATTTTTTTAGATAGTTTTTCAACTTATCACAGAGGAGGGTTTTGCAAGTCTAAAGATAGAATAAGTCTTAGATTTTGTTATCAAAGTCATGATGCTTATTGTGATAATTTTATAAAAGGTCATGATTATTTCATTTATGATGAAAATATTAAAAAAGAAGAAACTAAAAATATCTTTAAAAAATTTCTTTTTTTTAAAAAACCTTCTTTATTTATGAAATTTTTATCTAACAAATTAATTAAATTTTATTATTTAATTGAATATAAATATAAGTTGTAACTTTATTTTCTGCTGAATTATTAATTTATGTATTTTTTTTGAGAATAAATACAAATATTATAGAAGTTGACATCATAATTAATGCGTAAGCTGCAGTTGGCACCATATATGTCATATTCTGACCAAATAATTGGGTTCCAACAAAAACAGCTAATGTTCCATTTTGTAGGCCACACTCCAAGGATATACATCTTTGTTGAGCAACTCCAGATGCAAAAATTTTTGCCACATAAAACCCTATTATCATCATGGAGACATTTAAGGTAAAAGCAATTTGTCCAGCTTTAGTTAAAAACATGACAATGCTATCCCATTCTTCAATGTAGATTGCGATAAAAACTATTACAAATAATGTAATTGATATTCTTTGAATAATTTTCATATTTTTAATTATAAAATCATCAGCGAATTTTCTTATTAGCATTCCAATTATTACTGGAACAGTTACAACAAAAAACATCTTTAAAGATATTCCAAGCATAGAAACATCACCTACGACATACGTAATATCAAATAGGTCTATTGATAAAAAAACTACATATGGAACAGACACAATACTAATCAAACTAGTGATTGCTGTTAAAGATATTGAAAGTGCTACATCTCCATCTGCAAACTTTGTTAATATATTTGAAGTTACACCCCCAGGAGCTGCTGCGATCAACATTACACCCAATGCTAATTCAATTGGAGTTTTTAAAATAATTATCAAAAGATATGCAATAATTGGAAGTACAAGTAATTGACAAAGTAATCCTACCAAAAATTCTTTTGGATTTTGAAAAACTCTTGTGAAATCTTTGGCAGTTAAAGATGCACCAAGTCCTAGCATAATTAATGCTAGAGCAATCGGCGCAATTGTTGTTACGATTCCCATATTAATATCTACCTACCCCAATAAATAATTAATACTGTTACCTTACTCTATTTTTTTATATAAAGAAAGACAATGTATTTATGAGAGATCAATTGCATTTTTTTTTAAGTCTTCAATTGAAACTATTTTTAAAGTTTTTTCATGAGTTCTTTTTAAATAAACTGGACATTCTTTACCAGCATCGATAGCCCTAGCATACCAGCTAGCACAAACACACCATCCATCACCATCTCTTAATCCTGGAAAACCAAATTCTGGATGAGGTGTAATCAAGTCATTACCTGCTTCTTTGCACCATTCTAAGAATTCTGTCGTAACTTTTGCACATACTGTATGCACACCGTGATCATTTTCATCTGTACTACAACAACCATCTCTGTACCATCCAGTCAAAGGTTCATTGGAACATTCTTCTAAATCTTCACCAAGAACATTTTTTTGTTTTTCAGCCATTTAAATCTTTGTTGGATTTGGTTGACCTTTATAAACTATTTCAGGATCAAAAGATTTTTCTTTTTCTTCAAATTTCATTTTAATTTTTCTACCATTATCGATTGGTCCCAATGGTATTGATCTATAAAAACATGATCTATAACCAACGTGGCAACTAGAACCGTCTCCAATGTCAACCGTTAACCACACTGAGTCCTGATCATCATCAATTCTAATTTCTAAAACTTTTTGTATATAGCCACTAGTTTTGCCTTTATGCCAAATTTGTTTTCTAGATCTGCTAAAGTAATGAGCTTCTTTAGTTTCAATAGTCTTTTTAAGAGCCTCAATATTCATATAACCATGCATCAAAATATCTTTAGTTTTTGAACACATCGTAATGACTGGGATTAGCCCATCATCATCAAATTTAGGAGAAAGTAGATTTCCTTCCTCTATTTCAACAATATTTTCTCTTTTTTTAAACATGACTAGGTGATTATGTAGCATATTAACAAATATAATAAATATTTTAAAAACAAGGATTTACTGTATAAACTGACCTCATGAAATTAGTTAAAGACACAGATAATAAAATTTTAAATAATAATAAAGTTTCTGATAAAGAGGCTGAAGAAGCATTTAAAACTATTTTAACTTGGATAGGTGAAGACCCTAATAGAGAAGGTTTGTTAGAAACTCCAAAAAGAGTAGTAAAAGCATTTAAAGAATATTTTAAAGGATACAAAGAGAATCCAACTCAAGTTTTAGATAAAACTTTTGGTGATGTCGAAGGATACGATGACATGGTCGTGCAAAAAAATATTTCAGTTCAAAGCCATTGTGAACATCATATGGCACCAATTATTGGAAAAGCTCATGTTGCTTATATTCCTAAAAAGAGAGTTGTAGGATTAAGTAAATTGGCAAGAGTAGTAGAAGTTTTTTCAAAAAGATTACAAACACAAGAAAGACTCACTATGCAAATAGCAAATACTCTAATGGAGTCTTTAGATGCTAAAGGGGTAGCTGTGACAATTGACTCAACTCATCAGTGCATGACAATGCGGGGTATTAAAAAAGAACAAGCTTCAACTGTAACAAATTATTATTTAGGTCAATTTAAGGAAGATCTTAGTTATCAAAATAGATATTTAAGATTTATTAGCATAACAAAATAATAAAGTGTCTGATAAATTCAAAGCATTAATTTTAGATCAAAAAGGTGAGGAGTTTACTAGAGAAGTAAAATCAATAGACAAAAGTTTTTTAAAACATGGAGACGTAACAATTAAAGTAGATTATTCTGATCTTAATTTTAAAGATGGAATGATCTTAAAAAATGGTGGTAGACTTGTAAAAGAATTCCCACATATACCAGGTATAGATTTTTCAGGAACGGTTATAGAAAGTAATAATGAAAAATTTAATAGTGGTGATGAAGTAATTTTAACTGGGTTCAGAGTAGGGGAAATTTTTTATGGAGGTTATTCTCAAATTGCAAAAGTTAACGGAGATTTTCTAGTTAAAAAACCGAAAAACTTAACCTCAAAACAAGCTATGATATTGGGGACTGCTGGCCTTACTTCTTTAATGAGTGCTTTTGCAATTAAGGCAAGAGAAGAAATTTTATTAGGAGAAAAAGTTAAGAATGTTTTAGTTACTGGCGCTACAGGAGGTGTTGGTAGTGTAGCTACAATGATTTTGACAAAGATGGGATATGATGTGACAGCTGTTTCAGGAAAAGAGTCAAAAGCTGAATATTTAAAATCGTTAGGAGCAAAAAAAATAATTAATAGATCTGAATTTGATAAAGATCCACGTCTTATAGATAAAGGATTATGGGATGGCGTGGTTGATACAGTAGGTGGAAAAATACTTGCTAATGCAATTGTTCAAACAAATCCTAATGGAATAATAGCAGTTTGTGGAAATGCAAGTAGCAATGAGTTAAATACTAATGTTATACCTTTTATGCTTAGAGGTATAAAATTATGGGGTATGGACTCTGCTAATTGCAGTATTAAACGAAGAGAATTCATATGGGCTGAAGCAGCTAACTTTATAGATTTTGACAAACTAGAAAAAGAAATTCAAATAGTAAGTTTAGAAGAGCTAATTCAAGTATATCCTAAGATTTTGAAAGGTGAAATCTCAGGAAGAGTTTTAGTTGATGTAAATAAGTAGATGGATTGGGGTAGATGGATTGGGATAGATTAAAAATTTTTCATGCAGTTGCAGAAGCAGGTAGCTTCACTAATGCAACAGTTAATTTAAATTTAAGTCAATCAGCAATAAGCAGACAAATTCAATCATTGGAACAAGATCTTAAAGTTCAACTTTTCGAAAGACACGCAAGAGGACTTACATTGACCGAAAATGGTGAATATGTATTTAAAACAGCCCATGATGTTATAAGTAAACTTAAAGAAGTGGAAACATCTCTAGGTGATCAAAAAAATAAACCCACTGGAAAGCTAACAATTACAACTGTAAGAAGTTTTGGGACTCACTGGCTAACACCTCGTATTAAAGAATTCATGAATTTAAATCCTGAAATAGAGATAGAATTAATTTTTGATGATAAAGAGCTAGATTTAAGTACAAGACAAGCTGATATTGGTATTTTTATGAGAAGACCAAAACAATTAAATTATATCCAAAAAAAATTGGTTGATATTAAATATTATATTTATGGATCTAATAAATATTTGGAAAAGTTTGGAATGCCAAAATCAGTAGCTGATTTAAATAAACACAAATTTATATCTTTTGGAAAAGGTGCTCCGTCACCGGTTTATAATCCCGACTGGGCACTTAAACTTGGAAATAAAGATGGAAAAAAGCGAAAATCAATTATGAAAGTGAATAGCGTAATGGGTTTGCTTTTAGCGGTTGAAGCAGGAGTTGGACTAGCGGCTTTGCCTGAATACTTAGTTTCAAATTCTAATAATATAATTAAAGTACTTCCTAAGTCGGAAGGACCTATAACTGAAGCACACTTTGTTTATCCACAATCACTTAAAAATACTGCTAGAATTACAGCATTTAGAAATTTTTTATTTAGTAAAATTGGTGACTGGAAAACTTGATTAATTAGAATTATCGTTAACGTAAACTGAAACACCTCTTGAGTTAATGTCTACGTCAAATTTTTTATGCAAAGGAGGGAATGCTCTTTGAGAACAATCTAGTCTATCACAAGTTCTGCATGATACTCCAATAGGTATCTCCGAAGTTTTATCACTAACATTTAAATTTTCAGTATAAACAAAATCTTTTGCATATTTAGCATCACAACCCAATCCAATTGAAAGAATACTTTTAGTTCTACCAAATCTACCAATTCCTTTCTCAACTGTTTTTGCAATACAAACATATTTTTCTCCGTTAGTCATCTTACTCACTGCTGCTTGAATAACACCAGGTCTTGTAAAAGCTGAGTAAACATTCCACCTTGGGCACGCTCCACCATATCTTGGAATTTCTATTCCAGATAAAGAAAATCTTTTAGAAATATTTCCAGCCATATCAACTCTCAACATATGAAATGGAATACCAGGAAGCTTAGGATCTTGAAGGCAGGTTACTCTATGTGCAACTTGTTCAAATGAAGTTGCAAAAGTGTTTTGTAAAAGTTCTAAATCATATTTTAATTTTTTACATTCAGCGTGAAATGGTTTGTAAGGCATTAAAATGGCTGCACCAGTATAATTAAGCAGTGCAACCTGAGTTAGTCTTTTAGATTCTTCAGATGGAAAACTGAATTTTGATAAATAGTCATTAATTTCTTTTAAACAACCCTCTTGTGCTATTTGAGAAGCAGCGTAAAGTTTTTTTGTTTCTAATGAATTATAATCACTAAGCAAAAGTTCTTTTTTATTTTTGTTAAAAATTTTTGAAAAAGGTTTATTTTCCTCAGGAATAATATCTTTTACTGTTATAGAGTATTCTGTTTTAAGATGCTCACATAAAGCTATATATCTTGTTCTATTATTTTTCTGAATTTTATCAAAAACTTTATTTGCAAAATTTTCAAGTTTTGGGAAATAATTTTTATTTTCTTGAAGAAAATCAGAAATTACTTCACCAGGAAAAGAGTTTTTTCGATTATCAACTATTTTACCAGATAACTTTTCAATTTTATTAATTAATTCGTGATCTTTTTTTTTTAAAATATCTCCAAGTCTAATAAGTGCTTTACCAATTTTTGGATTAGTACCAACTAAATCTTTAACTTCTGGACCAAGAATATCTAGATCTTCAAATAATTTATCATCAAGAATTTCAGAGATAGTATTCTCTAAATTTATATCAGACTTTGAAGTTAGATCTGAGAGTTCAATTTTCAATTTATCACAAACTTTAAGTAATAAATCTCCATCTATTTTTCTTTTTCCACTTTCTATTAAGTTTAAATAACTTGGTGAAATTCCAAGATCCTCTGAAAGTTTATTTGCTTGTAAGCCCAATTGCCTCCTAAAAGCCTTTATTTTTGGACCTATTTTCACATCTAATTGACTCATATTTTCTATTTGTAAATTTTGTAAATTTAAATTTACAATATATTTCCCTGTTTTACAAGCCTTTTAGACATTAATGTAGATTTTGTAAATTTAGTAAATTATAAGATTTACATGAACGATAAATTAAAAAACACTGAAAATGAAGCTCAAATCATCAAAAAAGAGGATTTATCTCGACATAATCAAAAAGGTATTTATTTAAGAGATGACTACTGTGATTGGGGTTCAAGTGGAATGGAAGCCTTAGTTGATCAAATCAACGACGGAAATTAATTCGTTCAACTTAAAACATTTTCACAATATTAGAAGAAATAAATGAGCGCAGAGAACATCTCGTACGATTTAAAAAGATTTGCAGGAATTAAAAGAGATTATACTCCGGAAGAAGTAGAAAGATTAAGAGGTTCAATTAAAATTGAATATTCGATGTGCAAACATCAATCTAAAAAATTATGGGATTTATTAAATACAGAATCGTATATTAATACTTTAGGATCGTTATCAGGAAATCATGCAGTCCAACATGCAAAAGCTGGTTTAAAAGCAATCTATTTAAGTGGCTGGCAAGTAGCAGCTGACGCAAACAGTGCTGGAGAAATGTATCCGGATCAATCTTTATATCCTTACGATAGTGCACCAAAATTAGTTGAGTCAATGAACAATGCTTTAATAAGAGCTGATCAAATTCAACATATGGAAATCCAAGATGGTGATATGAAGTTAAATGATAGAGTAGATTACATGTTGCCAATTATTGCTGATGGTGAAGCAGGTTTTGGAGGACCTTTAAATGTTTTTGAATTGGCAAAAAAGTTTATTAAGGCTGGTGCAGCAGGTGTTCATTTTGAAGATCAATTAGCTAGTGAAAAAAAATGTGGTCACATGGGTGGAAAAGTTTTAGTTCCAACTAGCACCATGATTAAGAATTTAAAAGCTGCAAGATTAGCTGCCGATATAGCCAATGTGCCTTTGATAATTTTGGCAAGAACAGATGCAAATGCTGCTAAATTAATAACTAACGATCATGATGAAAATGATAAACCATTTTTAACCGGTGAAAGATCTCCAGAAGGTTTTTATTATGTTAAGCATGGAATTGATCAAGCTATATCAAGAGGATTAGCCTATGCCCCATATTCAGATTTAATTTGGTGTGAAACTGCTTCACCTAACCTTGAGGAAGCTAAAAAGTTTGCTAATGCTATACATGAAAAATTTCCTGGTAAACTACTTGCATATAACTGCTCTCCTTCGTTTAATTGGAAAAAACATTTATCAGATTCTGAGATAGCAACATTTCAGCAAAAAATAAGTGAGATGGGTTATAAGTTTCAATTTATTACTCTTGCAGGTTTTCATACACAAAATATTGCAATATTTGAACTTGCTGAAAAATATAAAAAAGAGGGCATGGCTGCTTATTCAAAAATTCAAGAGTTAGAATTTGCTAGAGAGAAAGATGGATATACAAGTGTTAAACACCAAAGAGAAGTTGGTACTTCCTATTTTGATGCTGTTTCAAATACGATTAGTAGCGGTGAAAGTTCTACAACTGCCATGAAAGGCTCGACTGAGTCCGAACAATTTTAATTAAATAACTTTCTAATATTTTATAGAAGTTAGACTCTTGGGAGAGTCTTGATTATTATAATTTGATTACACCTAATAAATATGGTTTATTATTCTATGATTATAAGTATTTTACTTTTAATTATTCTATACATATCTCATAAGTATATTGTTGCTTGGATAGTTTATTATAATAATACAGATGATCGTTTTGGTGACTCAATTTGGAGATGGACTTACGATTATAAAGTTGCAGGCAAAAGAGATATTTCCGATCTTGATGATAAGCCTTTTGTTAGGAAAAGAAGGATTAGAAATAGGACTGTTTCTTTGATGTATTGCAATTTTTTTGTAGGATTCACAGTATTTATGTCTTTTATGAGTAATTTACTCATTTTAATCTTAACATAAGGTTTAATCAATATTTTCAACAATTATAACAACTATTAAGTGCGACATTAGTTGCAATTGATAATCATTATCAATGCAAATAATAACCATTCTCAATTGGTTAAACATAAACGTAAAGGTAGAAATGAAAAAAATATCAATATCAACATTAATTATATCATTATTGTTGTCTGCTTTCGCAGTCGCAAATGAAGTTAATATTTTTAATGCAAGACACTATAAAGCTGACGGCGAGCTTTATTCCAAGTTTACTAATATGACTGGGATTAAAGTTAATTTGATTAATGGAAAATCAGGAGCCTTAGAAAAAAGAATAATTGAAGAAGGTGCTGATTCTTCTGCAGATCTTTATATTACTGCTGATGCTGGAAGATGTGGTGCTATGGATGCAAAAGGTCATCTTCAAGGTGGT
>MDSV01122771.1_pt1 | contig 13625 bp, 14 predicted proteins | sample 810851 | NCBI WGS metagenome assembly MDSV01 (sample SAMN05326640, study PRJNA326480) | marine metagenome | isolation source: seawater | place: Atlantic Ocean: North East | collected 2012 | reverse complement strand
TTGATAGGCTGGATGTGGAAGCGCAGTAATGCGTGCAGCTGACCAGTACTAATAGCTCAATTGGCTTGATTTATGCACTGAAAAAAATTTTTATAAATTGAATAAGATATTATAATTTATTCTCAAAAATGAATTATCAAAAAATATTAAAAAAAAAGTATCCGCATGGTATTATGTTTCATCATTTCCACGATGACAAGAAATATAAAAAGGGACAAGGAACAATAAACCAAAAACAATTTAAAGATATAATAAATTTTGTAGGTAGAAAAAATATTTTAAATGCTAGGGATTTTTTAAAACTCTTTAAAAGTAAAGACCTTAAAAAAAATCATTTATGTTTAACTTTTGATGATACAAATCCTACTCAAATTGAAATTGCTTTACCTGTATTAAAGAAACTAAAAATAAAAGCATTCTTTTTTCTGAATACAGCTCCAATCAAAGGTAATTATGACAGGTTAGAATTATATCGTTTTTTTAGAAATAATTATTTTAAAGATATAAAAAATTTCTACGACAATTTTTATAATTATACACCAAAAAATGTTTTTGATTATTTAAGTAAGAGTAAAAAAAAAATTTTATTTAAAAAAAAAGTTTATCCACATTACACTTATGATGACATTAAATTTAGACTAGTGAGAAGTGATTTTTTGAAAAAAAAAAATTATGATCGAATAATGTTCAAAATGTTTCGTGATTATAAGTTTGATCCGAAAAAATCCTTTAATAAAATGTTTATTTCTCATAAAAATATTCGTGCAATAATTAAAGAAGGACACACAATAGGCCTTCATTCACATAATCACCCTGTAAGAATGAGTAAATTAACATATAATCAGCAATTTTATGAGTATAACACTAACGTAAAAATTTTGAGTGATATTTTACAAAAACCAAAACATTTTTTTAAATCCATGTCTCACCCTTGTGGGAGTTTTAATAACTATACATTTAGAGTTTTAAAAAAACTAGATATCGAAATTGGTTTTATTGAAAGAATGGTCAACGTAAATATTAATGACTGTCACAAATTTAAAATTCCAAGACAAGACCATTCAGATATTTTATCGATGATGAAAAGTTAAGTTATTGAAGGACGTTCTTGATCGCGATCTCTTTTATATAAAACTAAATTTTTTATATTAGATGACTAAAAGTCTTCTATATTTTTTTTAAATATAATTTGGTCTATCCCTATCTCCATCACCTCTAAAAAGTCTAACTTTTTTTATATATCTTTTTTTACATTTATACCCATAAAGTAGATCAATATTTTTTCTTATAAATGGTGAAAAATATTCTGGGGCAATTAAACCTTTAGCTTTATATCTGTTAATAAAACCAGCATTTTTAATATATCTTAAATTTATTCCAAAGGAATATACATCAACAAATTCATTGTTTTTTTCACACAATAAGTCATTAACCACATTTCCTATATTTGAAAATTCTTTTTCTTTACCTATAAAATCAATTATTTTTGTAGCTTTGGAGTTTTTTAAAAATACATCTCTAACGACTAAAATTGCCCTTGGTTTCTCAAGTTTTTTAATCAAATATATTTTGTATTTAAAAATTGGATGATTTAAATATCTGTTAATCAGAAACACACTAGTTTTCTCAGGATATTGGTATTTGAAAAGATGAGTAAGTTTATTTTTAAAAAGAAAATTTTTGTCTATTAAAAGATGATTGTATCTATCATTCTTTTTTTTAGTAAAAAATTTTTTATTTTTATCAATTAATATTTTAAATTTTTTAGTATTTTTTGAGACTGCAACATGATGATTTAAGTAACCAACTTTATAGCCTAGCCACTTGTGATAATTTTTAAGTTTTGGTGTAAAGCCAAGTGTACCAATAAAATCAGCTGAGGTTTTTTTTTCTATGAACTTAAAAATATTTAAACCTAACCCTGGAAGTACATTTTCAATAACTCTAAAAATTGTCAGAAATATTTGGTTTTTATTAATTTTTGAGTCATAATGTGACTGAGATATATAGCCCTGTATACCTACTAATTTGCTTTTATAAAAAGCAGCAGCATGTGTAATTAAATTTTTGTTTTGATGCTGCCAAATTAAAAACTTTTTATTTTTTACAAAAATATGATTTTTATTCCAATATTTTTTTAAAAATTTTTGTAATTGAATAATTTTTTTTTTGTGTAATAATAGAATTTGTACTTTGTCAGACATATTGATAAAGCTCATATAGTTGTTTTAAAATATATGTTAAAAAAAAATATTAGCAAATTATTTGATGGTGGTGGCTTAATGATTAGTAATTTTGATCATTTAAACATTAAAAAAAAACAAATTAAAGAGATAATTTTCAATTTTGAAAAATATGGCATTATAATTTTTAAAAATTTAAAGATTGAACCAAAGGAATTAACAAAATTTACAGATTATTTTTCCCAAACATATGCTAATGATGCTATGAGAAGAACAGAAAGGTTTGGTAAAAAAAATATTAGAAATGTAGATGCGGGTTATCAAGAAATTACTCTTCATAGCGAAGCAAGCTTTACTCCAGCATGGCCAGAATTAGTTTGGTTTTTTTGTTTAAAACCTCCATTAGATGAAAAAGGTGCAACAACATTTTGTGACGGCTTAATGCTCTGGAAGAAACTATCTAATAAAATAAAAAATTTTTTTTTATCAAATCCAATTGTTTATGATCTAAAAATTCCAATTAATGTAAAAAAACGTAATATAAAAAAAAAAGCATGGAGTTTAAATGAACCAGGTGTTACCAATTGCTTTATAGATTATAAAAAAAGATTATTAAATTTAGAATTAACACGATATTCTGTACATAAAAGCAGAAATGACCAAGACTTGTGTTTTGCAAATCATCTTTTAATTGATCTTAGTTCTGAAAATCAACTTATTAGAAGATCTCTAGTGGGTAAAAAAAAAATTCCTCAATCAATATTAAATGAAATAAAGAAAGAAGCTGAAGAACTAACTTATGAAATAAAATGGAGTAAGAACGACCTAGTAATGGTTGACAATAAGAGATTTATGCATGGAAGGCGAGCTTATACAAAAAATATTCCAAGAGATATTGTTGTGATACAAACTTCTAAAGCAAGTTTTTCATATGGGACAACTTTTAGAAAAATAGCTTAAAACACTCTCTTGATATTAATTATTAAATTTTTTTCTTTACTGTTCAATTAATGAACAATAAATTATGAATTAAATTTTATTTCAATGCCTTTATTTGAAAATATACATAAATATAATTCTAAAATTTGTCTTATAGATAAATATGGTAAAAATTATTTATACAGAGACATTATAAAGAAATCAGAATTTTTAGTCTCAAAAATTTCAATAAAAAAACTAATATTTTTATTGGCATCTAATAATGTTGAGTCTGTTTCAGCTTACTTGGGTTTATACAAAAAAGGTTTAGTACAAATGTTAATTGATCCTGATATTAAAAATGATTCTTTAAATCAATTAATAAAAAATTATTCACCCGAATATCTATTTGTTCCAAAATCATACAGGATAAATTTATCAAATTATAAATTATTAAAAACTTTCGAATTAAATAAGATTTATAAAGTAATTAAAAATAAAAATTATAATTTGTATGAAGAATTAGGAATTTTGTTACCAACCTCTGGAAGCACAGGTAGTAAAAAATATGTTAGAATTTCTCACTCAAATCTTGAAGATAATACAAAAAATATTACAAAATTTTTAAAAATAACTAATATAGATAGGGCGATTACAACAATGCCTTTTTTTTATACGTATGGCCTATCAATTATAAATACTCATTTAAATAACGGAGCATCAATTCTAGTTACAGATCAAAAAATTGTTGAAAAAAAATTTTGGGAAAATTTTAAAAAAAAAAAAATAACCAATTTTGGTGGTGTTCCTTACTTATACGAAATATTACAAAAATTAAAATTTAATAAAATGAAACTGCCTTATTTGAAATATTTTACTCAAGCCGGTGGTCATTTAGGTGTAGATTTAGTTAATTATTTTTATGATTACTCAAAAAAACAAAAAAAAAAATTTATAATCATGTATGGGCAAACTGAGGCAACATCTAGAATGGCATATTTACCATTTAGATATATTAAAAAAAAAATTGGTAGTATTGGAATTCCTATTCCTAATGGAAAAATATCAATAAACGAAAAAAATAATGAAATAATCTATAAAGGAAAAAATGTTTCTTTGGGTTACGCTCATAATTATAAAGATTTAGGAAAAGGTGACAAAAATAAACAAATTTTAAAAACAGGGGATCTTGGAAAAAAAGATAAAGATGGTTTTTTTTATATCATGGGACGTAAGTCTAGAATGGTAAAGATATATGGTCATAGAGTAAATTTGGATGAGTTAGAAGTGTTACTAAAGAATTCAGGCATTAAATGTGCTTGTATAAGTTTTGAAAAAAAAATTATTATTTTTTATAATCAAAGGGTGGAAGCAAAAATTATAAAAATTATTTCTAATTATACAACACTAAATTTAAATTATTTTAAAATGAATTATATAAAAAAATTTCCAATTAATAAAAATAATAAAGTATCTTACACGAAGTTAAAATATTTAGCATGTTAATAGAAAAGTTGATTAAAAAAAAACCCTTTGGAATTAATGAAGATGAAAAGTTAAGAATCTTTAATAAACAAATTACCTATCTTACTAAACATCATTACAAAAACTGCAAAGAATACAGAAAGATTGTTAAAAATATTGGTTTTAATATTAATAATAAAAATAAAATTGAAGATTTTCCAATGATACCAGTTAGACTATTTAAAGAATTTAATCTTAAAAGTATTCCATCTAACAAAATTTTTAAAAAACTTGTTTCCTCAGGGACTTCAGGCAATAAATTGTCAAAAATTTATTTAGATAAAAAAAATTCAAATTATCAAATCAAAGTTTTAAATAATATATTAAAGACAATATTAGGAAATATAAGAGTACCAATGTTAATTGTTGATAAAGATCCTAGAGACAATATTGACAATGACTTAAGTGCAAGAATGGCCGCAATTAATGGCTTCTCAATTTTTGGTAAAAATCATTGCTATGCTTTAGATAATGAGGGGAAAGTTAATCATAAAAAAATTGAAATTTTTTTAAAAAATTATGGATCTAAAAATTTTTTTATCTTTGGGTTTACAAGCATAATTTATGAAAGTTTAATTTTAAATTCTAAAAAATATGATTTCTCTTATGGCACTTTACTCCATGGTGGTGGATGGAAAAAGTTAAATAAATTGAGAATTAATAATAAAGAATTTAAAAAGAGATTATCCGATATACATAATTTAAAAAATATTTTTAATTATTATGGAATGATAGAACAAACTGGGTCTATATTTCTTGAGTGTAAATGTGGGTACTTCATAACTTCAATCTTTTCTAATATTTTAATTAGAGACAAAAATTTTAACATTCTTGAAAAAAATCAAAGAGGCCTAGTTCAATTAATTTCACTTCTTCCTACCAGTTATCCTGGACATAATATTTTGACTGAGGATGTTGGTGAAATAATTGATAGAAAAAAATGTAAATGCAGTTATGAAGGTACGAGGTTTTTAATACATGGTAGAACACAAAAAGCTGAAATAAGAGGTTGTAGTGATACAAGATAAAAAAATTTCAAATAAAATAATAGATAATAAAAATTTTAAAAAAAAAGTTTTTAGACCTTTTAATAAATTGTGCATTGATTTCTTAGAAGATTTTTCAAAAAAACTTAAAGATTATAAAGACTTAAAATCTTACCCAGACCTGATCTATTTAATGTATTGGTGTCGAAAAGAAAGAATTAAAAAACTAGAACACAGCTTAACAGATAATCAATATAGGTTAGGTCGAGGATTAATATTTCATATATGCCCATCAAATGTACCAACTAATTTTGTTTACTCATTATTTTTTGGATTATTAAGTGGAAACTCAAATATAGTTAAAATTTCATCTGAAAATTCAAAAGAAAAATCAATCATAATTTCTATTTTAAAAAATATTTTTGATAAACGAAAATACAAAGTTCTAAAAAATTCAAATATTCTTACCGAATATAAAGCAAGCAATACAGAAAAAACTGAATTTTTTTCCTCTGTTTGCGATGCAAGAGTAATATGGGGAGGGGATAAAACAATTAATGATATTAGAAAATTTTGGATACCTGAAAAGTCTATTGATATTACATTTGCAGATAGATACTCAATATCAGTGATTAATCTAGAAATTTTGAAAAATTTGAATTTAAATAAATTAAAAATTTTAGCAAAAAAATTTTATTACGACTCCTACTTAATGAATCAGGCTGCTTGCAATTCTCCACATTTTGTTTTTTGGGTAGGTAAAAAAAATACTAAGCTTCAAAATACTTTTTGGAAAGAGTTAAATGAAGCTGTTGAAAATAATTTTATTTTTGATGATATTCACATAGTTGATAAATATACCAATTTAATGAAAAATATTATTGAACAAAATGATTTTAATAAAATAAGTATGTATAAAAATAATCTTTATATAGTTGATGTTAACCAAAAGGTTAATACAATTGAGAATATAAGAGGAAAAAATGGTACTTTTTTTCAAAAAAATATTAATAATTTGTCAAAAATAAAAAATTCTATTTCAAAAAAATGTCAAACACTTACTTATTTTGGTTTTAAAAAAAAAGAATTAGAAGTTTTTTTATTAAATAATAACCTAAGTGGAATTGATAGAGCTGTACCCGTAGGTAATGCGTTAAATATTAATCCTATATGGGATGGTTTTAATGTATTAAATGAATTATCAAGAATAATTACAATAGAATAAAATGATATTAGATAAAAAAGACATATTAGATTATCAGCAAAACCGACCTCCTTATCTTATGATTGATTTTGCTGAAGAGGTTATTCCCGGTAAACATTCAAGAGGATATAAGGATCTAAAAAAAGATGAATGGTTTTTTAAGGTTCATTGGCCGTCCGACCCAAATATGCCAGGCTTTCTGCAAATTGAAGCGTTAGTTCAAATGTGTTCTTTATCCATTTTAACCATGCCTAATAACAAGGGTAAAATAATGTACCTTGTTTCAGCTAATAAATTAAAGTTTCATAAAAAAGTAATTCCAAACGATAGACTTTATTTGGAAACATCTGTTAAAAGTTATAAAAGAGGTCTGGCTATCTGTGATGGTGTAGGAAAGGTCAAAAATGAAATTGTTTGTAGAGCTGAATTCAATATAATATTGCCAGACGAAATTAAAAAGTATAGTTTAAATAATTAATTTTTATGCCTATTGCCTCTTCATTACTTAACAAGCCAAGACTAGTAAAAAAACTAAAAGATTTTTACAATTATGTTCAAAAAAATGACGGCAAAGTTGGAACTAAAACTAGAGGTATAGATTTAAATTTTAATAATGCATGCAACTTAAGGTGTAAATATTGTTTTACAAACTCACCAAAAGGAGATCATGTTAAAGAGTATTTAGATATAGGTGCAATTAAAAGATTGGCAGATGAAGCTGACGAACTAGGGTATTTTGAGTTCGATCTACAAGGTGGAGAACTTCTTTTACAACCAGACAAATTATTTGAAGTTTTAGAAGCGATAAAACCAGAGAGGTTCTACATGTATCTGACAACTAATGGATATTATCTAGATGAAAAAATGGCAAAAAAATTAGCAGAATATAAAGTGAGCAGAGTTTCGGTAAGTATTGATAGTATGGATGAAAAAATTCATGACGAAATAAGAGGCAGAAAAGAATCTTGGAAGAGGGCAATAAAAGGACTTGAGCATGTTCAAAATGCTGGCATGGACCCTTATTTGAATATTACAGTTGGTCATTACAATGCGAATACAGAACATTTTAAACAACTTTTGGATTACTCAAAAGACAAAAGATATAAAACTCTACTAAATGTTGCAGTACCATCGGGTATGTGGCAGAACGCTGAGAATATAATTTGCGATGATAAAGATAGAGAGTATTTAAGAAAAATTAGAAAAGAATACAAAAATTTGGTTAGAAATATTTGGAACCCTTTTGATAAAAATCATGAAAAAATTCTAGGCTGCACAACTGTTAATAGAGTATATGTAACCCCAATTGGAGATGTTTTAGTTTGCCCATATGTACATATTAAAATAGGCAATATATTTGAACAATCCCTAAAAGAAATTATTGATCATGGTTTTAGTATTAAATATTTTCGAAATCACAGTGATTTATGTTTAGCAGGAGAAGACAAGTCTTTTATTAAAAATTTTATGACTAAAAGTGGTCAAACAATTTTTAAACCTGCGCTTGCTAAAGATATTTTTTCAAAAGAAGATTTTGTTCAAAATGATTCTAAAGAATAAAACAGCTATAATAACTGGCTGTAACAGAGGAATTGGAAAAAAAATTCTAGAAACTTATTCAAGAAACGGTGCAACAATTTTTGCTTGTGTTAGAGAGCTTACAGAAGAATTTGAAAATTTAGTAAGTTCAATTACAAGCACAACAAAACAAAAAATTATACCCATCCAGTTAGATCTTGGTAAAGAAGAGCAAGTTAAATTAGCAGCAAATGAAATACTCAATAAAAATATTCCAATCGATATACTTGTTAATAATGCAGGAATAATACATACTGCAAGTTTTCCAATGACAACTTTAAAGCGATTAAAAGAAATCTTTGAGATAAATTTTTTTTCACAATCTACTTTTACTCAATATATTTTAAAATCTATGATTAAAAATAAAAAAGGAAATATACTTTATATCTCTTCTACTTCCGGAATAGATGGAAACATGGGTAGAAGTGCTTATTCTGCATCAAAAGCTGCAATAATTTCTCAGGCAAGAGTTTTGTCCAAAGAATTAGGAATTTATAATATTAGAGTAAACACTATAGCGCCAGGTTTGACTGATACAGACATGATGCAAAACAATACTAGTAAAGAGGCGATAAATGAATTTTTAACCAAAGTTTCACTTAAAAGATTTGCAAATCCTGAAGAAATATCCAACTCTGCATTATTTTTGTCTTCTGATCTTTCAAGTTACATTACTGGACAAACTATAAGAGTCGATGGGGGTATATAGTCAAAGTGAAGGAAGACACAATAAAAAAAATTGATAATCTAAGTTTGAATATAAGAAAAAATATTTTAGAAATGGCATATTTGGCCGGTGCAAGCAGCTCTCATTTAGGAGGTGCTTTATCAATAGTAGAAATTGTCTCTACTTTATTTGCTACTCAAATTAATATTGATATCAAAAATCCTACCTGGGCTAATAAAGATAGGTTTATATTAAGTAAGGGTCATGCTTGTTTAGCTTATTATTCAGCTTTATCAGAAGTAGGATTTATAACAAAAAAAGAATTAAAAACTTTTGAAAAAGATGGTTCTAATCTTTTAGGTCACCCAGTCTTAAATAAAAAAATTGGTATAGATTTTTCAAATGGATCATTGGGAATGGGATTATCATTAGGTATTGGAGTTGCAATTTCATCCAAAAAAAAGAAAAAAAATTTTAATATTTATGTGGTAATGGGAGATGGTGAATGCAATGAGGGGTCGGTCTGGGAAGCCGCAATGGCTGCACCAAATTTTAAACTTGATAATTTATATGTAATAATTGATAAAAATAACTTTCAGCAAACAGGTAGTAATAAAGAAATTATGAATATAGAAAGTTTAAAAGAAAAATGGCAAAGTTTTGGTTGGCAAACAAGCGAAATAGACGGACACAATATAGAAGAACTTTATGATTACTTTGAAAAGAGCAAACAAATAAAAAAACCAAAAGCTCTGATAGCAAATACTATTAAAGGTAAAGGTTTTTCATTTTCTGAAAATAATAATGATTGGCATCATGCGGTTTTAACTAAATCTTTATATGAAACAGCAATGAGTGAAGTGATTAAAAAAAAACCTTATGGAAATTAACGATAGAAATATTAAAGTTTGGTCTACAATCGGAGCACGAGCAACATTAGGAATGGCAGCTTTACAATTAGCAAAGGAAATGGATAATCTAATGGTATTAACATGTGATGTTTCTACTTCTGCAGGCTTAGACAGGTATAGAAAAACTTATCCTGAAAAATATTTGGATCTTGGTATAGCAGAACAAAATATGATTGGTGTTGCTGCTGGTTTAGCTAGTGAAGGATATAACGTCATAACAACTACCTTTTCACCATTCCAAACAATGAGATGCCTTGAACAAATAAAAGTAAATTTAGGATACATGAAGCAGAAAGTTTGTATGGTTGGTATTGCGAGCGGTTTAGCATTAGGCACTTTGGGTTTTACACATTGCTGCATAGAAGATATAGGTGTTCTTCGCTCAATTCCTGGTTTATCAATAATCTCACCAGCTGACTCTCTCGAAACAGTTAAAGCGTTAGAAGCTGCTGTTAAATTTAATGGGCCAGTATATATTAGGCTTACTGGTTCTTCTAATAATCCAATAATATATAAAAAAGATTATAAATTCAAAATTGGGAAATCAATTACAGTGTTAGATGGCGATGAAATTACCATTTTCTGTAATGGAGCAACAGTTTATCATTGCATAGAAGCAGCGAAGATTTTAAGCATCAAAAATATTTCTTGTAAAGTGGTGAATATGCACACAATAAAACCCATAGATAAACTGGCAATTGAGCAAGCCTGTAAAACATCACTTATAGTCACGGTTGAGGAGCATAATGTTATTGGTGGTTTAGGAAGTGCAGTAGCAGAATATAAATCTAGTATTAAAAATTCTCCAAAGCAAGTCATACTCGGAATTCAGGACACCTATACAAAAGGAGGGAGTTATAAATATTTGTTAAAAAAAAACAGAATTACTCCTTTAAAAATTGCTGAAGATATTCTATTAAGCAGGAAATAAAATTAATTATATGGATAAAATTGAAGAATATAAAAAACTTTTTATGGAGACATTATCCATTGATAAGAAGTCTTTTAGTGAAAAAATTAAATATAATGAAGTTCCAGAATGGGATTCTATAGGTCATATGTCTCTTGTTTCTGCGATAGAGGAAAAGTATAAAATTAATTTTGAAACAGATGATATTGTGGATTTTAGTTCATACATCAAAGGGATTGAAATTTTAAAAAAATATAAAATTAATTTAAAATAATTAATAAATTATTAGAAAATTGTTAAATTAAACATTAAAAATTTAATGTACTTTAATACAAGTTTAATATAATGATTAAGCTCTTATGATTAATTATAACATCAAAGACTTAGAACCCCTATTACAAATAGATACTAACATAGTCGCGATACATGGTGCTGGCATTTGTGGTCGTAATGTGCTCTATAGTTTTGAAAAAAGAGGAATAAAAGTTAATTACTTTGTTGATAGCGACGAAAGAAAACAAGACAAATTATTTTGTGGTATAAAAACCGTATCATTAAATACATTTAACAAGCTTGCACCAACAGGATACCTGTTCATAGCGCATGATTATTTTATTCCAATCATGGAAGAACTTAAAAAGTTAAATTTTAAAAATTATTATAATTCAGTAGATATTCTTGAAAATACAGATTTTTCAGAGGGTAATGACTATACAAAAAAATATCCAGACATGACTCCAATTAAGTTAGAGAGAGGTTTAAAGAAACATAAATATGGAGCAGAAATTGCTGAAAGACTGTTTCAGAAAACACAAAATAATATTTTTACTATTAAGCATATGGATGTTGTAATTACTGAGCGGTGCTCCTTAAAATGTAAAGATTGCGCTAACCTTATGCAATATTATGAAAAACCACAAAATAGTGATTTAGAAATATTATTTAAATCTCTTGATAGAATGATGGAGTGTGTAGATCAGATTTATGAATTTAGAGTTTTAGGTGGTGATCCATTTATGAATAAAGAGATGTACAAGGTTGTTAATAAATTAAGTACCTTTAAAAATGTAGAAAAAGTTGTTGTTTATACCAATGCAAAAATCATTCCAAAAGACGAAAATTTAGAGTGTTTAAAAAATAAAAAAGTTCGCCTTGATATTACTAATTATGGCTCTTTAAGTTCTAAACATGATGAGATTGTTGAATTACTGAAAAAACATAATATTGAGTATGAAACAGATTTGGTAGAACTGTGGGATGACATTGGAGAGATTAAGTATGAAAAAAAAAATCATCAGCAATTAAATAAATTATTCAAAGATTGCTGCGCTAAAGAGATTTTCACAATTTTAGATGGAATTGTTTATAAATGCCCTGTGTCTGCACATGGTACAAAATTAAATGCAATACCGTATGATGATAAATATGATGGAGTAAATCTATTCGATGAAAATGTAAGTATTTCAGATCTCAAAATTAAATTACAAAATTTTCATGATAATGACAAATATGTTAGTGCCTGTAACTATTGTAAGGGTAGAGGATATGGTAAAGGCTCAATTAAATCTGCAATACAGACAAGGAAACCACTTCCTATAGAAAAAATATCTGTAAAAATTTGAAAATTTTTATAGGTCGTAAATGACATCATTAAAAAATAAAGTTTTATTAAGTTTTATTGTCCCTGTATATAACCCAGGTAAAAATTTAGTAAGATGTATAAGAAGTATACAAAATCAAAAACTTCAAAGTTTTGAAATAATTTTAATAGAAGATAGATCAACTGATAAAAGTTTAGAAATATGTAAAAGGTTCGAAAAAAAATATAAAAATATAAGATTAATAAAACATGATAAAAGAATGGGAGTTTCAGTAAGTAGAAATGATGGCTTACAAAACTCAAATGGAGAGTTTATAATTTTTGTAGATAGTGATGATTATCTAATAGAAAATAGCTTATTAAGTTTAAAAAAATATATATTAAAAAATAGAAAAAATGATTTAATATTTATTAATAGCTACATAACTCTTAGAGGTAATAAATTTTTTAAAACAGAATATATATCTAAAAAAAAAATTCTTAAAAAAAAAGATATCTTGGATATGTTTTTGAAAGAAAAAGAAACTCCAATTGAGTGTTGGAAATTTATATATAAAAAAGTTTTTTTAACAAGAAATGAAATACTATTTATTAAAAAAGTTAACTTGGGTGAAGATCAAGCTTTTGTATCAAAAGCAATTTCTAAAGCAGATAATTTACCAATATATTTAAATCCTTATTACTGTTTTGAAGTAGGTTCTAGTAATTTAAGAAATAGATCAGGTTTCAATCCAGCGATAAGTTTACTTAAAGTAATATGTGGTATAAGTGAATTATATAATGATAAAGAAAAAAATTATAATATTAAAAGATTTTTAAAGAATAAAATTCAAAAACCATTAACAGAGTTTAAAACACAGATCATTCCTTTGAACAATGATCAAATTAATAATCTCTCACTATATATCAAAAAAAATCTTCGAACTTTTAAAAAATTATATTATTTATTTCCTAATAATAATTTTTTTTTATTATTAAAAAAACATGGTGCAGAAAAAGGCTTAAAAAAATTCAAAAATAATCTTATAATTAAAATAGATTCGCTATTAAAAAATAAAAAATTTAATAACTTCTATATTTTTGGATATAATTTTTATTCATTAGCAGTTATTCATGCTTTAAAAAAAAAAAAATTATAAAGTTA
>MDSV01115532.1_pt1 | contig 13625 bp, 24 predicted proteins | sample 810851 | NCBI WGS metagenome assembly MDSV01 (sample SAMN05326640, study PRJNA326480) | marine metagenome | isolation source: seawater | place: Atlantic Ocean: North East | collected 2012 | reverse complement strand
TGGTCCTTGAGGACCTCTATTTCCTTTAACTCCGTGTATACCTTGATTACCTGGTTCACCTTTTTGACCTTTTGCCCCTTTAATTCTGGCATCTTGCAGTGACATGGCATCATACTTATTGATAAATTGTGTTTTTAACCAAGTAAAGTAATTATGTATATTTCCTATGTCATATACGTCAGTTTTACCATTTTTATTCATTAAGAGTAATTTGTGCATTATGTTTTGATATGATGGTTCAGGTGGTGGTTGAGTTGCTGCTGTGTTATTAATATTATTACAATGAGTACTTACAAATCCTGGTATATCTGTACCTGCTGGTTGATTAGGTATTAATTTAGCAGATATTGTATCAGATGTATGATAGTTATATTTTTTATTTAATGTGTGTATTAAAACAATAAGTATCAAGTTAATAAAAAGTATACTATATATCGAGCATTGACAAATATCCATTTTTTGTGGTGAGGAAAAAAAAAGGGGTGAATTTACTATCGTGGAGATAATTCTTCAATAATTCCATGACCTATTGTGTTTGATAAAATCGATATTGTAATTCCTATAAACATACCATTATATATATTGTTAAGAGAAAATGGAAGTCCTAAAATTTTGAGGGTTTTTATGTATTCGATTGGTTCAAATATTATTGATGTAATTAACGATGAAGTAAATCCAGCAAAAAGTCCAATGTATTTTATATTCATATTATTAAGAAAATATTCGTAAATCAAATATTTGAGAAGATTTTTGGGGTATTCGTTTATTACATTCAACATGTACAAAGATATCCATTTTTTTTTGTTTAGTTGTTTGGGTATATTTAGATTGTTTTTAGTGACTTGAATTCTTTTTGTATACACATGTAGCGGTGTACCTATTATGTAAGAACTTGATGTACCTAAAAAAGTTGCTATTGGTATTTTATTTTTTGTGAAATAGATAAATGAGAATTCATATGATGTAAAATAAATTCCAGTCATAATGAATGAATTTGCTGCAGATTGTAAACACCCGGCCATTGGATATTTTATATTATTGTTAAGATTAAGTTGTTTTTGTAAATATTTTGTATGAATAGGATGTATACAAATTGTTGAAATACATGCCGCACATGCAGCAATAAGTGGTCGCATTATTGTAAATATATGAATTATTTTTTGGTAGTGAACATATTTAACATCTGTTGCATTGTTTCTGGATTTTGCATCAAGTCTTGAGCCATTTTCATTGTTTGTGGATTACTCATTAGATTTTGTGCCATGTTCGCAAAGTTTTGATTTTGTAAAATATCATTTATATTATTGTTTGTATTATTTGTGTTGTTTATATTATTGTTTGTATTATTTGTTTCGTTTAGGTTGTTATTTGTTTTATTCTTTAAATATGATTGCATTGTTATATGTAGACTATTGAAATCTTCATGAAAATCTAATTTCTGTGCTTCGCACATATCTTCATAAGCTTGTTTTACATTATTAATTTTCCAATAAATTTGTGATCGTATACGAAGTGCTTTTGCAGAATTTGGATTAAATGCCATGCATTTTTCAATGTATTGTAGTGCATTTGTATAATCTTTATTTTCAAATGCTTGTGTAGCTAAAAGTATATTTTCATGATATTGTTCATGTGATGATTGAAGTGTGTCCGGCGGCATACCTTCTTCGTCGTCAGAATATTCATTATTTGTGTTTTCATTATATTGTTGTGCTTTTGTAAGTGCTGTATAAAGTTTGAATATTATAGGTGTATTAATAATTGTTGCATTTTCTTCAATACTATATAAAAGTTCTTTAATTGTTGTGTTTTCATTGATAGATGTCATGTTGAATAAATGATTTATTTTTTTTTTCTGAAAAAAGTTTTTCCGAATGGGTCTACTATTTGCGTTGCAAAGAACAGGCAATCATTACGGAATTTAAATTTTCTTAATTTTTTTTTGGGAGAATATATAAAAGATGCATTTGAGCGATCAACCACTTAAAATTTGTTGCGTAAAGACATCTACACCTGCTCGTCAATATCTTACAAACTTAGGTAAAATTTCAATTTTAGTTCATATTGCTGGATTTTTGTTTGGTGTTCTTCCATTTTTAATTTATAATGTCAACATTGATATACCTGGATTTTTTGGGTTCATCATTATACCAACTGTGATTATATTAGGGTTAGGAACAATGTCTGGTGTGTTGATTATTGATTCAATAAATATGTGTACATTGCAATCACGTTTATGTATATCTGCAACATTTGCAATCATATCTGCAGTATTTCATTTTATATTTGCATTTGTAGAATCAATTGTATTTTGGACAGCTGGTTTATCAGGTGCAATTGATATAATTGCAGGTCTCTTATTATTGAAAAATATATTATGTGCGATATTTGAATCATTGACTGCATCTGCTGCGATTTCTGCACAAAGTCATATGATTAATTAATTGTTAGGTGTATGTGATTATTTATTTTTAAATTTATCTATAATAATGTTAGCTTCCCACATTGTTCCATATTTTGCTATACATTCTATTGTTTTGGGGTTTACACTCAAACCTGCTTTTGCGTAAGGGCCTATTTTGTTGTGATCGATATCAATATGTTTGTAGAAAGTTTCAAGAATATTTTCATGAATTGTGCATGTTGTTCCTTGTCTGACTCCTTTTGGGTGAGTATTTCTGGTACCTATGCAAACATTGGGTAATGCGATTTTTATGTTTTGATTGTGTAAATATGCAGATACTCCGATGTTAGTTTCATCAGTAATTGGTATATGTTTAATTTCAGATCTTGAAAATGAAAAATCAGCATTCCATAATATGCTTGTGATTGGTGAAGTAGTATGCATTTTTATTTTTTTTCTGTTGGTAGTTAAAGTAAATGTATTTTTGTTATAGTCTTTAATAGTTGAGAATATATGAATAGTTGTTTCAGGAAGTTCAGTTGATATTACCATTTTTGTGTGTATTTTGTAGTCACATAGTATATAATCCCAATTTGGACATAGTGTTGCAGAACGTAAATATAAGACATATTTTTCATTGAGGTAAAGATGTTCTAAGCATGTTTTACGGCAATTCGCTAAAGTGTTTGCGAGAGTTGATGACATCGTTTTTACACGTACTTGATTTCTCATATTTTTTGGTACATTATTTTGAACACTTTGTGTTGCATTTTCAACAAATTCTAAAACTCCTATAAATATGCGATTTTTACAGTATGCTTTATTAAGTATGTTTTCTATGTAATCAATCCATAATGGATCTTTGTAGCTTATTATACAAACAAATATTGTATCGTTGATATGTTCTTCTCGGGTGATCGTTTTGGGTTTTTTGAATATCATTTGGAAAAAAGCATTAATTACTGCAATACATAATATAATGATAGACAGTGTGAACATTTGTTATGATACTTTTTTTATTTTTTTAAAAAAAACTTGAATGTCTGTATTGGATTATTTGAATGTGCATTATATTATTGAGGATGTTCCTGGTGATGGAGATTGTTTCTATCATGCTGTATCAAAACAGTTAAAATGTTTAATAGATTCTGTATCTTTACGTCGTATAGTTTCTGACAATTTGAATTTAGACGATTTGTATATGTATAATGCGTTGAACAATACAAACTTATCTTTACGAAAATTGAAACATATTTTAAAGAAACCCTGTGGTGTTTGGGCGGATTCTATTGAAATATCTGTATTGACACGAGTAATATCTGGTTTGTGTATAATTATATTTGATGATGAATATTTAACTATACATAAAATTTGTAATGATAATAATGAGAAGAAAATAAATGTATTTTTGCGTCGGCGAAATTTTCATTATGATTCTGTGGTATTGAGAAATGAAAAAAAAATATTGAAAGTGATGATTGATCGTGAAGTATATAGTATATTAAATCATCATAATGTATGTCAACTAAAATTATTGACTTATATTAGTTGTGTTTTACCGATTGTATTTGTTGTTACACATATAATTTGTAGTAAATGAATTTTAATTATTATAAATTTGTAATTCTTGAACTGTTCGTTGTAATACTGGTAAAAAGTATGCTCTGAAAAAATCTTGATTTGTGAATCCCCCATTTTGTAAAACTTCTTGTAAATCATTGATGTTCCACCATTTTATTTGTTGTTTTTCTATGTATTCTTCGTTTAATTGTGCATTAACAAAGAATCCTAAACAATTTTTTTGAATTGATATAGCATTGGGTATAAGTTCAAATTTTTTAATATCATTATTTAGTTGTACTCTAAATGAGAACCATCTTAAATAAAGGGATGCTGTGTCATTTTTATTTGATATTTCTTTTTTTATTTGTTTTGTTCCTTCTTCTTCGAGATATGTGATAACAAGATCATTGTTAAAAACAGCAACATCAGTGATTGCTTTTATTTTTTTCCCTTTTATGATTGAATCTTCTTGTATAAAGTCGTTTGGAAGTAATTCAACAAGTTTTTTGAATTGTATTAGTTTAGTTTGAAAATCAACAAAAGTATGTCTAATTTTTAAAAAGCGTTCTTCACACATTTCTTGGTATGGTACTTGAATAACATATGTTATGTGATATCGTTGTTCGATAACATTGTTTTGGGTATGATTTATACATAGTATAATTCGTGCAAAATACATGTTATCAATAATAATATTCATGACATCATCTATTGTTGAGTGGTACATATTATCTTGAAGACCAATCACTCCCATGCTTTCTTCTACAAATTCTCTTGCTGCGAGATGTTCTATCGATTCATTATACTTACGTCCTCCTTCGAAACCAGACCATTTTAAAGATCCTCTCCAATGATTAATATATCGTTCTTTTCCTAGTAAAATTACGACTTCATTATTTTCTTTTATAGCGATTGGTAAAACTCCGCCTCCAACAATTTTATCTTTTACTTTATTTATATCAAAGTGTGTATCATTCAATAATATCATTTTAATAAGCTATGAAAAGTTTTTTGCTAAACGCGATTTTCTTTATTTATTGTGTACATATGAATTTAAGTGTGTTAAAGTGTTGGACGACTTAAATTTTTATCCATATCAAGGTAAATGAGTTCACAATCATCAACACAGTATACACTTTCTGCACGCAATACTACATTAATTACAAATTTTACAAATTTAACTGAACAGTCAGTTGATGATATAAAAAATTGTGTATCTACAGATTTTACAAGCGACGACGATTATTTAAAGAATTGTTGTTCTGGTAACGAACCCTACATTAAAGAATATATTAAAAAAAGATGTGAAGAATTATTTACAATGTAAAATTATTCTACATCTATATGAAATTGTATGTTTTGAAGGAAAGAACATTCTGGTCGTGGACCTACTTTATCTTCTAATTCTTTTTCTAATCGTTTGCAAAGTGTATTACTTTTTCGTTGATGTTGACGACGTTTTTTTTTCAATCTTGTTATTTCTGTATTGTTATTCCAAATTTCTTTTTGTGCTTTAATCCATTCTCGTTCTAGTTCTTTGTCTGTATTATTGAAAAATTCTTTTTCTTTTTTAAGTGCGTTTCGTAGACCTCTTAATCGTGAATGTTTACGAATTATTCTAGCTCTTTTCCTATTATATGTTTGTACAGTTCTATTATGTTCATTTGCTAAATTTTCTAAGTTTGAATACATTGCTAAATCATCGTCTTGTCGTGACGTTATTTCTGGATCTTTTGTTCTGCATATAGGACATCGAGAATCATATTGTGCAGCTTTTAATTCACATGCGGTATGAATTTTATGCATACATAATGGCATACATAATACATTATCATCAGCTTCAATTTTGTCCAAACATATTGGACAAAATTCTTCTGTTTTCTTAATGTTTTCATTATTTTCTTCAATTTGTTTGCAATGACTTTTGTCTTTTGAGTTGATTATCATTTACAGAATCCAAGAAAAAATGATCTGTCTTATCACACGCAACACTGTTATCGTATAGTATATTTTTAATTTTTTTAGTGCTGTATCCTGAACATTTGAGCGATAAAACATATTCAGCTGTTCTTAAGTGTGTAAAGCGTCCTATAAATTTTAATTTTTGTGTTTTATCGTTAAAGAATGTAATGTCGTATCCTTGCCAATTTTTTGAGATAAATTGTATTCTATCTTTTGGAGTTAATTTGTGTGTTGTGAATGATGATGATAATGTATAGGGATATGTACTTTGAATATTACAATTATGAACCTTAAAAAGTTGTGTGTCTGTAGGTGGTGAATATAAATTGGAAAGTGAAAAATATTGAGGTTGCTGTAGGGAAAACATTTCTTTCGAAAAAAAAGTGACTATACACCTGCAACGGGTACTCCTTGTTGGGCGCAAAAAAGTAAAACCAGTTGCACTGTGGTTAAAGATATAATGCAAATTTTGGAAGTCTAATCAGATTCTTCTTCTGATGAATCGGATGAATGAGAAGAATTTGAAGAATCACTTTCTTCTTCTGTGAATTGATCGTGAATTTTATTTAATTTTTCACAAATAGAATTTAAGGTTTTTTTGTTTGATTTTAATTCTTGTTCAAAAGTCATCAACACTTTAGTATATCCAATAATGTCTTCAAGAATCAAATGTATATCTTCAACTTTTTTGTCAACAACTTGTTTTTTTTGTGATTTTTCTCCTCCTCTATATAGTGTTGGTTCGATATCATTGTATTCTTTAAATTTTGAGTTTTGTACATATTTATTCTCACTCGTGTTTTTGTCATATTTGTGTGGATATTTTTCATTGTTTTTCTTGTCATATTTATGTGCATTGTTTTTCTTGTCATATTTTTTTGAATCTTTTTTGTTATATGTTGATGAAGCTTTTTGCATACAGTCTTTAAGTGAAAGATTTGGGTTTTTTATTTTTGTTTGTTCAAGGTGTTCTTGCCATCTATTTGTCATTTTATTAATAAAAGAAAAAAAAAAATTATTCCACACTAAATAAATAAAATTAATGTTTGGTGACGTGCTTTTGGAAATGTTATTGCAGCATCACAATTATGATTTTGTTATGCTCTCAATTTTTTTTTCTAAAGCTTCCATTCTTAAAAGAATTTCAGCAAGTTCAGCTCGTGTCGTTATTGGACTTGGAACTGAAGAAGTTGGTGTTTGCACTGAAGATGATGTTTTAATAGATAGTGTTTCTATATTTTGTTTACTTGGATATGTATTTAAGATGTTTTTTTCTTTTTTTTTCTTGTCATTCTTTTCTTTTGGGGCTATTTGAGAAAACGCGTTTGTAAATCCTAAAGTCATTTATATTTATGAAATATTTATTTTACAAGGAGCATATGACTTCCTGTGAAATATAGAAGTTTTGTGTGTTTTTAATGCGTTCAAGTGATTTGGCGAGGGGTAACCTTTATTTTTTTTCCAATCATATTTTTGTGCAAGTTCTGGGTATTCATCGCATAATTTTAGAATTTCAGTATCTCTATAATGTTTTGCAATTATTGATGCAGCACTTACACATTTAATAGTTGCGTCTGCTTTCGGTATACATTCGTGAGGAATATTTTTATATGAATCAAATAATGTGCCATCCACAATAATTTTATCGATATTGTTGCAGTTTAATGAGTCTAATGCTCTATGAAATACGAGACGTCTACATTTAGCCATACCTATATCATCAATTTCTTGATGTGTTACCACTCCTATACCATATTTTGCAGAAGATATTATTTTGTTGTATGCGAATTTTCTTTTTTTTTCGCTAATTTTCTTCGAGTCACATAAAATTTCACAGTCAAAATCATTAGGTAATATGACTGCTCCAGCAACCATAATACCCATAAGTGATCCAACACCTGCTTCATCAACTCCAGCAATTATAGATGCAGAATTAATAGACATTTGTATTTAAGCAAAAAAAATTTTTTTTTTAAACAAATGCTTAAACACTTAAAGGATGGATTTAAATCTATCAAATGTGGAACATGGATAATTCTCGCAATTACTCTTATTATAGTTGGACTTGTTGTAAGTTATATCGAAATTAGACAGAGAACTCATAACTTGAACATTTGGAAAGAGTTTAACATGAATATTCCTGGATCTTGGACAGAATCCATATGGTACTATATTTTATTCGGAATAATTGTATTCTTTATCATAACAGCTATAGCTTTAAAAATTAATGCATCTGTAATATACACAATCAAGTTTTTATACGGAAAAGAATATAACAGCTTATCAACAGATACTCATATTACATACAGATTATTACATATCGCACCACCATTGATAGGAACAGTAGTTATGGCTGCCGGTATATACCCTACTAGTATAGGATTAGGTATAGGGCTATTAGGAGAACTCATCAATGTTATTCTATTTCATACATGTTCATGAGTAATGCTATGCGACATTTTTTGTCAATGTAATTTCATATTCAAAAAAAAATTAAAATGATTTACAGATATTCAACAAATATTATAGCTACAGAGAAGGATATTAATAAATTAAAGAAATATGCTCTATCTGGACAGGATATTTTCAATCCAAACAAAGCACGATTCCAAAAAATAATTAAACAACACTCTATTCGAACAAAATTAATAAACAAACTCAAAGAACTCGGATTTTTAGATGACAGAACCGTAGGAACAACTGTTGTATTACACAGTACTGATAATTGTCTTATGCAACAATGGCACACGGATTTTGATCCTGTATCTACCAAAAAAGCAGAGACAAAACCGTTAGGTGTTCTTTTGGCTTTGGAAAATGATACTTACTTCAATGTATATAAAAAAAAGAGAATAACAATGGAAAAAGGTGATTTACTTATATTTGACGGCGATACTGTACATGCAGGAGCCGCTTATAAAAAAAACAATACTCGTATTCATATGTACTTAGATAGCAAATTTGTAAAAAGACAATATAATAAAACATACCTGAAACTATGATTGTCTTCTTCTCTTTCTTGATCCTCCATAAAATCCATTTGAAATGTAATTCATAAAGTAATGATTATCATCAGTAAAATATCCTAGATCATCAAAAAATTTGACAATATAGCATAACTTTCGTATATCATTCATATGTATTGTATCTATAACAAAATTTTCATTATATTTCAACAAGATAATTTCAGATAGTAAAGTACATTTATACGCTTCAGATGAAAAAAACATTTTCTCGAAAAAAATAAAAAAATGAAGTTACTATTTTTTGCAGCATTGGCACTTAAACTTCGGTATCAAAAAGAGACACGAATTACAATGGTATTCAATTCATATGAATCGAATATAAATAAAGTATCACATTTTCCAGAATTCTCATTTAAGCGCTCAATTGAAGCAGATCACGCATTTGTGTTTGAGAAAGATGACATTCCGCTCGCGATTATGACGATTAATAGAATTCATTCCCAACCCTGTGCATGTCAACTCTTCACAACTGAATCAATGTTGCATGTATATTGGGATGATTTCCGTCAACATTTGTTTACGAAGTACGGAAAAATAAATATTGAAAATCTTACTCGTTACGAAAAAGTAAACATGTATACATTTAGTCCATATTATTTAGACAATTAATACTTAGTTATTATTACATACATTACATATTCATATATGATCCAATAACCATAGAATTTATAAACATATTAGATGTGTCACTTTCATTCATAAAGTACAACTTATGTTGTTCGATTTCTTTGCTTTTAAATAGAGATCGATCATGCAAAACATCACTTACTTTATCTTTATAATGTCTTACAAATAAAACACTCAGGAAAAATATCCAAAAATTCATTCTAAAAAAATTTTTGTATTTTAAATTTGTTCAGGAGGCATTTCTTCATCTTCTTCATCATCTTCTTCTTTGATTTCTTCTTCAACTATTCTATTTTTCAAATTGTTTAATGCTTGATGTGGATTTTTAAACATATTTTCAGCTTGATTTAAGATACTTGGATCGTCTATACCCATGGACATCAATGTTGTTTTGGGATCATTTTTTGCATTTTTTGCAAAATCTTGAAGTGATGATCCACCACGTTTTTCTTTGATTTTTGCTCTCAACCTTTTTCTAAGTTCTTCCCTAGTTTCGACTTGTTCACTACTTGATTCCATTTTTTTGATAAAATATTTTTTTAATTATATATCCGCGATTTTATATTTACATGTTGGACATTCTTGTTTTATTTTTAGCCATGAATTTATACATTTTGTGTGAAATTTATGACCACATGGAAGTACTGATGTTTCATTGATATCTTGAAGACATATGACGCATTCCTTTTCTTTATATTTTTCTTCAAATTTTTTGCAGTGAATTTTGGTTTGATAATTGAGAAAATTTGCAATAATATAAACAAATGAACCAATAAATAAAGCAATGTAAAGGTTGTATATATCAATCATTATTAGCTTGACAACAAATTTTTATTATTCAGGACGCCATCGCCGTCTTCGGCAACAGCCACCTTCTGTCTCTTGTATGATGTAAATGGTGTCCGCACAAAAAGAAGTAGGTAGATTGCATTGGATAGTTAAAAACAATCAGACAAGATAGAGAAGTATGTAATTATATTCTTAACATTTTATTAATTAAATTTGTTTTGCATGGAATTTCTGTGTGTTCTACTTTAATCCATTTTCCATTAACATATGATAATGCTTTTGTGAAAGCGGTTGCATCTCTTTTTGCTCTTCCATTATTTGTTAATATTTTTACTTCAATGTTATTTCTTTTCATTTTTTTAAAAAAGTATTTTATTGCATTCATTCTTTTATATCCTCCAAAATAACATTCAGTCGTATATTTGTTGATAGTTTCTGTTTTATATGAAGAATGAACGCTTAATGTTTTATCCCAATCAATTATAACTTGTAGTATGTTATTTTTATGTTGAAGAATTTGTTTTGTAAGAGTATAGAAGCCTGAAATTGAAATTCCTGATATGCAATCATATGTTTCATTAATTTTATACTTTTTCCAAATTTTTCGGGCTCTAAATGAAAGTTGTGGTCTTTCATCTGGTGTTTTGGTGTGAGATGGTACTAGTAATCCGAGGATTTTTTTAGAAGCTGTAAAGTTTTGAAGTGTATCATCAATAAATATTACAAATTGTTCCTCTTCTGGTTTTATTGTGATTTGAAAATAATGTGAAAAAATATCCCACCACATTTAAATTACGTAATAATTTTTTTGTAGTGTTTTAATTATTTTCGTTTTTAGCATGTCGTTTTGCGTGATGACCGAGTACAAATGCAAAAGAGAATTCTGATACATTTAAAGTGTTTGTTATTTGTTGTGACGGAAAAAATGGATTTACACAACTATGTTTTTGCCATTCTTTTCGCATGGATGCTAATGCTTTTCTAACATCTGCTACTGACATATCTTTTATAGCAGATGTCATTTGTTTTTCTTCGTCGTTTTTTTGCATCAGTTTTTTTTATTGCAATGTAAAAAAAAAAATGGTTTTTAACATTGATCAACATGAAATGAATAATGAACAACTTCAAAGACTCGACACTGTCAAACAATATCAGTTAAAATTAGGTATGAATCCACGTAATGATAGTATTCTATCTTATAATTTTGCAATCGGTAATATTCCAGACTATATGAATGATCCAAAAGTGGTTGCTAAAGAATTAGCAATTACAGATTTTATATTTCAAAATACAAATTATGGACAATTGATTGAAGAAGTAATGCGAGAAATTGCTAATATTTTACATTTTAAACATAAGATTGAATGGAAAAATGCATGGGAAATTGTACGATTTTATGTGCCTGATATGTTAAAAATGTATTGTTTACGTAAGAGTAATTTATCTTTGCCAAGTTATACACTTGATCCTTGAAATGCATTTTTTATTTCCAACCAACTTATGTCAAATCCTTTAGTCTTTGCTCTTCTATAAATTTGTGTTTTACCATGAAGCCATATAATATCGCCAAAAATACACATTACTTTTATGCTATGTTTACCAGAATCGTTTTTTATACAATTTGTTTTATTTGCTATGCATAATATATTTTTGTTTTGTATATTTACTTTCATTTCAAAATTATCGAGACACAATGAAATGAATGGATCTTTTTTTGTTATATACTTTACTTTTAGCAAACCTTTAAAATGTTTTGTTTTTTGATTATTGATTTTTATATATATATGTGATTTTTTGGGATCTGTTTTTTTTGAAATTAATGTTTTTTCAACATGTTTTATTTTCGGTGACCATTGTACTTTTAATCCTTTTGATGATCTTTTTTTTAATGAACTTTTGATTTTGACTGTATTTTTTTTTCGTGATTTGTATATTAATTTCTTATGATGTGATTTTTTATTTTTTTGGGATTGTTTCAAAGATTTTAACATTTATTTTATACAATAAAATTTTAATCAGTTTTGTTTTGAAAACTATTGTAAATTGTATGTCACTCATAAAACAAATAACTCCTGTCAATGAGTTCGTTGATAGAATTGAAATGAATGATACACAAATATTTGAAGTTTATAAACAGTTTTTAATGTGTAAAGAAGGAGAATATCTTAATATAAAGATATCTAATACTATGCCAAATGAACATGATAAATATGTGATGTGTGGTACTGTATATTATGTAGATGATACTTATTCATGTATTTCAAATGGTGGTCTTCTCAGTAAAGTGAAAGTTAATTTATGTGTAGCAAGTAATGTTTATACTTTGTTAAGTAAATCTCGTGTGAGGAAACGTAATTTTGTTGATTAATGTAATGAGTCAATGTTGGAGGTATAATGTTATAACACCACAACCGTTATCTCTAAATGAGATAAACAATGTTGATACTTATGGATTTGGAGGTTGGGGATATAATGACTTTACAGAGGATAATATACGTTACGGACACGAACGAATAAGAGCACCTGGAGAATCACCAACAAGATTACCTGGATTTGAATCGACTTGGAGAGTGGGAGATGGTGTTCCTCCTACAATAGATCAACTTGATGCAAGTTCATTTAATAGAATGAGTTTGAATACTTGTGAAAATCATCAAATGCATGTCGGAACAGAATTAGTTCCGTGTGTGTTAGTAGTGAATCCAGCTGGTGACGATGATGAGGTTGTAAGGCGTGCCGCAGTATGGGGTGATAATGGTACGATTCCGCATGCAGGTATGGTGCAACACCGTTGTATTGCAGGAAGATACCGAGTACCTGGTGATCCTAACAGTGGTCAAATTGAATTTAAACGTGAAAATTTTGATCAAGTTCCCGAATGGAGAAATGAGTTTCTTGATCAAACAAAATATCCTAGGGGATTAACGTCTTATACTGCAAAACAAGGTTCTCTATTACCTACAAACCCACCTACAAACCCTCCTTCTAATCCACCTGCAAACCCGCCTACAAACCCTCCTTCTAATCCACCTGCAAACCCACCTACAAACCCTCCTTCTAATCCACCTGCAAACCCACCTACAAACCCTCCTTCTAATCCACCGGGAAACCCACCTACAAATCCTCCTTCTAATCCACCTGGAAACCCACCTACAAACCCTCCTTCTAATCCACTTGGAAACCCACCTACAAACCCTCCTTCTAATCCACCTGGAAACCCACCTACAAACCCTCCTTCTAATCCACCTGGAAAC
>MDSV01114718.1_pt1 | contig 13625 bp, 6 predicted proteins | sample 810851 | NCBI WGS metagenome assembly MDSV01 (sample SAMN05326640, study PRJNA326480) | marine metagenome | isolation source: seawater | place: Atlantic Ocean: North East | collected 2012 | reverse complement strand
CAATTCCTATAGTATTAGCAGTTGTAAGACCATGTGACGGAATAGTTAAGGTCATATGACCTGTTAATCCATTATAGTCAACATTTGTTGGTGTAGTATTAACACCTGCTGTGACAGATATAGAATTGGTTGCAGCACTTCTAAAGATATGCTTATAACCAATACACTCCATTTGGAGTCCATTCAAGTAAACTCCTTCTGACAATTCAAGATTATGAGGTCCAAATGTACTGACCTCCATAATTCCAGTTGTATTATCATAGAATGCAGTCTGAATAGCTACTGCTGATCCTGCCGTAGGAACACCAACAAGATCTGTAATAACACCATTTGTAAGTATAGGTTTAACATTTGCGCCCCTAAATGGAGCATATCCTCGACCTGGTGTAGAAGCAAGAGATACTATGATACCACCTCTAGGAAGTTGGTTTTCATTAATATCACCTATGTCTATAATCGGCGTTTCAAATCCTATAGAACTAATACCTGTGAATACTACACTAGCGATTCCTACACTAGGGTTATCTATGATCTTAAAGTTAGAATTAACATTATTCTCACTATATGGTGCTTGGAAAATATTATTAATGAATAGTACACCATTACCACCAGTTGAACCAATACCAGTAACTGCAACACCAATAGATGTTAATGGATAAGTAGTTTCTAATCCATCAAACTGTTCTGATATATCATCAAAGATTTGGTTCTTAGCATAATCCTTTCTTAAGAATGTCCTTCCACCAAATGTTGCTCTTGCATATGGTAAATTGGCATCATTGACTATACCCATATCACCACCAAGAGGTGCATTAGCAAAATGTATCTTACTATCTAAAATCTGGAATGATCCTCTAAAGATTCTCGCAGTTTCACCAGCAGCATGTGCAGTAGCAGAACTACCAACTGCGCCTCTTTCTACTTCTACAAGAGTCCAAGTACCAATTCCAACAACAGGACCAATCTTATTAGTACCAAATCCAACAGTTCTTACAATAGAATATTCATCTTTAATCTTAATAAGATCTCCTGATTGTATAGATGAAATACCACTCAATACAAATGCAGTTACAAAACCAGCAACAGATTGATCCAAATCATATTCAATTGAAGTATATGATATTGGTTTCTGAACTAGACCACTAATAGACATTATAGATTTTTCATCTCTCTTTCTCATAGAGAATCTATGTTTATTACCAGTACCAGTATTATCCAAGAATGTTACTGCAATACCCGTCATTGCATCATTTTCTGTTAATGCAATTCTATACTGTTGATTATTATCTTTAATAGCATAAACTTCTGAAGGAAGATAACCAGTTACACCAGCACCAGTACTATAGATAAGTGCAGATCCACCTATTCCAATTAAGTTAGAATCTGGAGTATATGTTAACTGTTCTCCTTGTGAGAAGAAATGTATCTGGTTGAATACACCAGTTGAACGAGATATTTTAGTATCATCTGCAATATTTGTTTCACGAGCATAAATTGGTGTTCCTTGGTAAGTTAAATCAAATGATTTTACATTTCTATTATTAATACCCAAATATAGCTGTTGAGCTACATTTTCATATACTTCTCCATAATTTAATTCACCAATACCTTCTATAGTACCATTAGGATCTAGATCTTTGTATAATACTTCATTATAAGCAGAAACACTTACAATACCAGAAACAGATGGATGGAATTCCAATCCATAAGTACCATCTGATCTATAAGTAGATCCAAATGTACCTATACCACTAGTAGATCCAACTGCTGCCAAAGGAGTTTCACTTATAAAAGTCATACTCTTTTCTGGATCAGATAAGAGATAAACTTGATGTAAAGATTGAGTTTCACCGTAACCAACATGAATTGTTGATTTGACAGATAAATCAGTAAGACTAGTAATACCAACCACAGTAGTAATACCAGATTTTGCTTGACTTGTAACTTCAAGTCTTGCAGTTCTTTCTGTACCATCTGGTGTAAATGGAATTTTAAATCTATAGTTAGCTGCACCAACAGTAGAAGGATCGACTATAGTTGACTTAAATTTAACATTAACAGTATTTGTACGACCATTTTCAAAATCAAACTTAACCAACCCACTTTCAATCTTAGATGTTACTGTACCAATAAACTGAGGAGCAGATAATCCACTTAAATTTTGTTTTGAGTTAAATGCTGCTAATTCAGTTAGATATGTGTCAACACCATTGTGCATAAGTGCATATTCCAAATAATCAACTTGTTTAGCACCTTCTTCATCAATTACTAATAATTGTACAATAGCAGCTTGTGATGATGTAGTAGATATTCCAAATATATTACCAGTAGTAGAAGTTCCTAAAGTACTAGCAGCACTAATCTGTGTATTACCACCTTCTAATCTGAAATGTCCAAATGCCGAAGAACCAACACCTAGAGAATCTGAGAAATTAGTCTGTAGTGACTTAACTTCATAATCAGTGTCAAATGGTTCATTAGGACGGATAATTAATTGAGTCTGAGATAAAGGAACAGAATATTGAGTATCAAAAGTTGCATAACCAGTGCCAAGACCAGCAACTTGATTCCAATTGGTTACATCTGCTTTTTGAAGCAAATAAGTATTTTCATCAACAGTTACAGAAATAAATTCATTCAATTGATAATGATTCTTAGCAGGATCTTCTGCATGATGAACAGTTTGTGTTAAAAATCTTTGGAAGTATCTTCCTGCAGGATAATTAGCAATTACTCTAAAATCACTTAAATCATTAGACTCATTAGATACAAATTTATCACTAATATCATCAATATTCAAAACTCTGTTTGTTTTATTTAAAATAAAGTCAGAAAGTCGAGTATTTCTCAATTCTATAAATTTAGAGATATTACCCTGAGATTCAAAATCTCTTGCTAAATCATATGGATATATTGAATCAACTCTAAGTGGATCACCAATAAAATCAAGAACCAAACCACCAGCATCTTCTGCTGGAATATTTGTGTCACCAGGTTGACCTTTTGCTATAACTTCAGTGTTAGCAAAATTCTTCAATCCCGATGGATGAACTATATCATTAACATAGGTGATTAAATCTTCATAAGTTTTGGGACTCTCTATCGCATAAGAAAGATTTTGATAATAATCATTATCAGGCAATACTTGATTAGTATCATTAATAATACCAACATTATCTCTCCAACCAACTAATGTTTTAACAGAAGATGCTATATCAAAACTTCCATTAAACTCTTGAATTCCAATTACTCTACATGAAGAACCACTCAATTTACCAGTTAATATATCATTGATTTCAAGAGGTTCTGCACCACTAACAATAATCTTAGCAGCATTAGAATCAATAAAGTCTAAAGCAACATCTGCTATTGGATTATTGTTTCTTTTAAATGGTTCGTTTTCAATAAATTTAGAAGCACCTTTAACAACTTCAAATTGAGCAAGAAAATTAGCTTGTGTTAATTGACCAAATCCAAAGGAAACTGTTGCTCCAGTACCAGGATTTGTAGAAATACCATTTAAATTGAAAGTGACTTCTCTTGGGTTAACGGCATCATTATAATCAGTAACTTCAAATGGAACGAACTTATAATCACCAGAGTTATATCCATCACCACTTCCAGCATCATATCCAATGCCTTCTACTAATAATTTGTCACCAATTACTATTGGTTCTGTTACATACCCTAAAACTGGAGTAGTAATTGTAGCAGTTAGTATACCAGCAGCTGCTTGAACATTGATAATACTAATTCCATTACTATTTCTTATTGGGGCAATACCAAAGTCATTATTAGAAAGACCAATAGGAGGTACAGAAACAGTTGCTTTAGTTACAGCAGAATCGCTTAACTCACAAACAATGAGTCCACTATCAATAATACTACCATCTGATTTATCAAATAAAACCAAAGAAGGAGCATTGATATAGAATTTACCACCATCAATTACCTTAACTTCATCAATAGTTGCAAAACTGTCTATATTAACAACTCTAGGTACAAAAGCATCTGGTTGAAGAGTTCTATCGGATGGATAACCATAAACATCATCAGGAACGGTTAAACTATCTAATTTATTAATTTCAGTAGACTGAGCAATTACAGTAGCATTTATTCCACGGTCACCAATACTACTAATACCAGGAAGTCTAGCATAATTTAATCCAGGATTAATTATTTGTGTTGAGGAAATACCACCTGTAACATTAGAAGATGTTGTTGTATATTCTAATATTTTACAATCTAAAGATTTATAATTTAAAGATTCTGGTTTATATTTTAAATTGATTGTAAATGTAGTATCACCAATACTTGTAACTGGATAATCTAAAGTATATGAACTATCAATATACTTGATTTGAGAACCATTAAAAACTGTATCATCAGCTGTACTAATACCAGCATTAGTGAATAAACTATAATATAATATTTTTGGAGAAGTTTCAGAATATTTAACTGTTATAGTTGGATGACTATCAGAATTAGGATTTGTTGATGCAACACCAACAGTTGCTAAAGTACTAACACCAACTATTTCAAATCCAAGACTTGTGCCAGATCCAACAAATTCATTAAAGAAATTACTATCATAATAGAATTTTAAATTATTATCTACTAAACTAGGGTCACTCATATCAAATATGATATCATTACTTCTAAATGGTCTTAATTGTGGGTTAATTGGATTAATACTCCAAGACCCAATACCAACACCAGTAATATCAACAACATTAGGAGTTCCTTGAGTTTCTTTGAGAGTATTCGCTAATTGAATCGTATTATCATCAATTTTAACAACATAATATTCTCTTTGATAAATTCCACCAGGAAGATTAGATCCATAGTATAAAACTTTATCACCAGTTATTAAATTATGTTGATATGCAGTAATTCTATTATTAACTGTGTTTATTCCAGATGGTTCAACACTAAGAGGATTAATTATTAAATAATCATCAATAACTTTAACAGTTGCAAAAGTTGTTGTTCCAATACCAGTAGAAAGACCAGGTTGGACAATTAATTGAATATTATCATTATTTTGTAATTCATGATTTTCTGCAGTTTGAATAGTAGATGTAATTTTCTCTACATTTCCAGTAACTTGCTTACTTGGTACAACCTCAAAAAGAGCATCATTATAATCACCACCACCAACTACAAAAAATACATCATTGGATGTTTTGGTAGTTTTTACACCGATAGTATCTTCAGTCTTTCTTACAGCATAAACTATAGATGGCATATTGAAAGTATTTCCAATTCCATCAGTTTTTATTCCTAAAGTAGTTCCACTAGGAGCTTTTGTGTAATTTAAAACATCATTAGTCTTAAGACCATGTTCTTTCAAATATATTTCTTGAGTCTTTAAAGATCTAGATTTAGTAACTCCAATATATTGATAATTTCTAGTTATTGTTTGTCCTACAGTTGTTCCAATTCCAACTGATTCTTCAGCATTAAAATATATCTTTCTATTAGGTGTAGATTCAAATTTATCAGTAACTAAAGGAATTTCAATTTCATCAGCATAATATGACACTCCTAATCCAATTATACCAGAAGTAGCAACTCCAGATGATCTACGAATTCTTAGAACTCCATCATCTTTAAATATATTAAGAATTCTAGCAGTTTCTTGTCCTATTTGTACAGTTGTTCCAATTCCTACCGAAGATGGTGTTAATGTTGAAAATCCAATTGTAGCACCAGTTGAAACTGTTGGTGGAATATATTGAACTCTAATATCAGTAGTAACTCCAACAAATCCATCTTCTAATAGAGTGGATGAAATATTTAAAGAACTAATAGTATGCGAATTATTAAGTTTATTGATGCTAGTTGATAATCCAGCAACTTGAACATAATCATTAAGATTCAATGAATGATTTGGATCAAAATGACCAATAACTTTATTATTTCTCCATTCAAAAACTACATTAGTATATTGTTCAAATGTTGTGTCAATTTTATTAATATCTTTACCCTGCAGTAAATTAACAAAAGCACTTGCACCACTTCCACCAGTACCATCATCAATAAAATTAATTTTTGCTCCTATAGTGTATCCTGTACCAGGAGATGTTATGTTTAGACTTTCTACTGAACCAATATTGATTCTATTAGGTGTTGCAACATTAGGAATCTGTTTATATGGTTGATATACAAAATCATAAGAAACTCCATCTCCAAACATCTTATATGGAAAGGTATTTCGTACTAAATTTGAATTTTCAAAATCATAATTACTTTGTTTAATTTTTTCACCTGCTACAGTATTAACTGTTAAAGGAAATCCTCTAAAAGTGTTACCAATATAATATGGGAATTGTGGAGTACTATTAATATCAATAGTTGCAAAATATGCATAAACTCCTTCTTCAAAATCTGGAGTTTTTGTAAATCTACCATTATGTTCGTCTAAATCTCCATTTGAGTCATAATAATAATCTTCTACAAAAAATCCTGCTTCATACTCACTTAAAGATGGTCTATTATAAACTTTGCTACTATCAAGTCTATAAGAAGAACTCATTCTTTTTGATGTAGACTGAATATTATCAACATCAGTTAAACCATATGCTCCATATATGGGATTTCCGTCATATGCCCAACCAACTATAGGAGAATGTCCACCTCCATTATCACCAAACGCATTTCTAACGGTTGCTCCATAAGCAACTGATTCTACAGCTAATCCACCGTCAACTGGAGTTAGATAATCACCATTGGATGTTCCACTAGTTTCAACTTTATTAGCAACTAGTAATCTAACTCTTGTAGATAATGTTGCAGCATCTCCTGGAGCTTTTACTTGTACACTTGTAGTAGATGAAGCATATCCAACTCCTGAAGATAATACAATAACTGATGATATCTCACTACCATCCATAACAGCACGAAGTTTAGCACCAAAAGCACTACCAACACCAACTACTGTTAAATCAGGAGGACCATCATAATTAGATCCTCTACTTTGGACAAATGCATCAATAATTCTTCCATTAACTATAATCAATCCAATTTGTCCAAATGCACCATAATTTACATTAACTGAAGGTGCTTTTTCAAAATTGATAATATTAGATCCATAATCTCTACCTTTATCATATAATACAGTACCTACAACCTTACCACGAACAATGGGATTTGATTCTAAAACTACTGGAGTATCTGAATCTGTAATAACATTAACATCAACAGTTACTGGAGGATATGAAAAATGTTGATAACCAGTTCCAATACCAGTAAATCTCACATATTCTTTGTTTTTATAATTTGTTTTATCGGGAATTCTTGTTGTAGCAATACCAGAATAGCATAATCTAAATCTATTCTCATCAAGAGTTAGTATTTGATACTGTGAAGTTACTGCTAATCCAGTAATAGGAGAAGCTGATACGCTAGTTGATATACCATAATGAACTACTTGACCATTTTCAAATCCATGATTGTTAAATTCAATAAAGTCTCTAGATGTACTAATTCCTGTAGGTAAAACAGAAATTGTCTTATTAGTGTATCCAGACCCACCATCTAGCATATTAACTCTAGATATGCGCCTCTTAGTATGATAATCTCTAAATTGATGAATACCACTATTTAAATCAGTAGCAGTTGTACCAAATCCTACAGTATTAGCAATACCAGAAACAGCATCAGATTTTGTTCTATACAACTTAAATATAGTTGCACTTGTCACACCAACATAATAAGATTGACCCTCAACTAAAGAAGTATCTACACCAACAGATGCAACAGTGTGGAGTCCAACTACATTATTATTATTAGCACTATAAACTACTCTATCACCAGATTTATAATAATGTGGTTTATCCATTATAAATCTTCCACCTTTTCCATCTAAAGCATCAATATTACCTCCATTATAAAAAGATTTTGCATTAAATGTAAATAATCTATAATTTAATTCTGTTACTGCTTGTGCTTTTGCATCACTACCATTACCACCATGTATATCGATAGAAATAACTTTTTTAACTTCAAAATCAACTGGATCAATTAAAACATCAGTAATTGAACCACCAATTGATAATTTACCATATGCAGTATTAATTCCTGTATTATTATCCTCAATACTTATACTTGGTGGATTGAGAACATCATATTCAGTACCAGCATTGACAATATCTAATGAATTTAAAGGACCATAGTAAATATACTTGTCAGACTTATAATTGGTGATTTCTACACCATTTATCAACATTCCTGTATTACCATCTAAGGTTCTTTCAGAAGTTGTCTTTTGTTGAGTGCCTTTAGTTAAATCTTGGTCAAGAATAAACCTTTTAAGAGTTCTAGCTGGAAAAATTGATTTTCTTGCTTGCTCAACTCTAACAAAATCGTGAGATCCAGTTAAAGTATCTGGAGGAGAAAATTCAACTGCAATTCCTGATGGAATAAAAGATCTTGAAGGATATAATTTAATTTTGTTCTTTTGCGCTAATACTTCTACAAAATATGAATCTGCAGTTAACCCACCAATAGGAGTAGTACTTCCTACTGGAACATAAGCAATTTCTTCACCTGTTCTGAATGGAACATTCTGTGGAAAGGAAATAGTGGTATATTTGTTAGTTAAAGTCTGATATCCATCCCATGATCCACCAGATACTGATGGATTCGTTAAAGTAGCATGTACTTTATCAGTATCAATTGAATATGATGGAATAGAGTTAGAAGCTACAAATCCTTCCTTTTTACCACTTTCTGAATACTTCTTATCTAAAATATAAGTATTAGAAACACTAGATAAAATTTGATTTTGACCACCAACAATAGGAACTATACTACTTATTGCTTTTTCTTGTATTCTTCTTATATCATATGATAATCCAGCTGTAGTCGTGAAAGTACCAGATACACTAATAGAGTTATTGGTAGTATTGACATAAGTAACAATTAATTCTGTTGCAACAACAGTTTCTGTGTTTCTTATTAACAATTCAATCCTATCACCAACCTTTAAACTAGATTTTTCAATTTCACCCAATAAAGTAAATGTGGAACCAGTTAAATCATCAATCAAATACCTTGTACTAGTATTGTATACCCAAGAATTGAAGAAAATCTGTTCAAAGGTCTTTCCTATTTGAGGATTGGTGATAAATCTTCCAAGGTTCTTAACATTAATCTTAGAAGTCTCAGATAATCCATATAAATCTTCAAGAGAATCAAATTTACTTAAAACACCAGTTATTTTCATATTAACTGGTTTTGAGATATCATTATCCTCATAACCATATACAATGGTAGGTGTAAAGATATTTTTAGTAGATGATATATCCTTTGTTGTAGTAGTTACACCAATAAATTGATTTATTGTTTTTTCAGTGTAAGTTAATTGTTGATAATCGGTTTCTGTGGATACCCCAACCTCAATAATACCAGTTTGACCAAATCCAATAGTAGAATCAACAGTAATAACTGTTGCTCCTAACCCAATATTACCAATTGCTTATGTTCTTCCTGGTACAACAAATGAACCTTGAATTAAGTCCCTATCATCATATCCAATAAAGACAGAAATACGATAATAGTCATCTCTGATCTGTACAACTTCAGAAATAGGTCCACTAGCTTGATTTACTAATAAATTACCTATCTCATTGTCTTGATACAGTGTTTGACCTACTAACTTATTTGGATCTCCAGAAACTACCTGTACAGCAAAAGATTGTCTTCTTAAATAATTGGCATATGATGGTTTTATAAGGTATTTTTCAAGATCATTGATTTTTGGTTCTAAACCAAACAATGCTTTAAATAAAATCTTAAAAGATTCGTCAGTACCTTTAGATTCATATAAACTTCTTGCTTCTTTTACAAAATTATTAACATCTAAAGTAGGACTTAACTGTACACCTTCTAAACCAGGTGAATATTGCGATTTTAACTTATCATAAAATTCTTGAAGAAATAATGCACTTAAATTTTGTATACTTGAACCTGATACATGAGATGCAGCAATACTATCTGTCCATTTTAAATTTTTAACATCCTGTTCAGCATGATATGTGGTAATTCCACTAAATCCCCTAATACAACCAGTAAAGCTGTTTTCAGTTACTCCTGTATATGTAATAATCTCATCATCAATCTTTAAGAGACCCCATTCTGATGGAAACCCTTTAGTATTGGTTGCAACAGTAATAGTATCGTCAGTAACATCAATATCCGAAGAAGTTGATACTATACCTGATATAACATCTTTTGTTAAGTTATCAAGTTTGATATATTGATCAATATTCTCTCCAATATCTACAGGTCCACCTTGGTAATCTTGAGAAATATAGTATTGTTCTAAAAAATTCTCTAGAAGAGGATTTTCCGCAACAGCAAACTCTGGAGTTTGATCAGCAACTACCTGGTAGGTCTTTACTCTTGAAGATAATGGGCTATATGTTTCGATCATCCGTTTTTAAGATCTAATGATGGAGCCGTTTGAATAACTAGATGTGACTTTATATCCAATTCCAGATATTTGTTCTCCAGAAGATATGGTGTCTCTCACAATATTTATCGCACTATTAGACATGTCTAATTGAAGGAACAAATCTTTTAATCCAATAACATCATTTGATTCTGGATATGCTTGAATCTCAATCAAACCAGAAGCACGAGAAGTTCCTGTAATATTGATAGTATTAATGATAATTTCACCTTTTACATAATCAACAGTCCCAGCTGAAGGAATAATGACAGGTGCATTATCTCCTGATAATTCAGTTAACTGAATTACAGCAATATCTCCTGTTTTTCCGTCTGAATGTGGAAGATCTGTAAAGTAAACAGTATTACCATTACCTTCAACGGTAAATCCAGTACTTTTTATGTTTTTACCTTCAGGATTAACATGAAAAGCATTACCAAAACATAATTCGTATTGTGTAAAGGTATTAAATACTGGTTTTAGATCTCTCCTTATAGTTAGAGTTGTAATATTTGATGTAAATGCACTATTTGTTTCATCTATAACTTTTAAAGCATCAGAATACTTAAATCTACCACCAAATGCATTTAAATTAGTAGATTTTCCGTAAGTTGTCAAAGAATCAGTAAGTTGAGACTTTAAACCATCTTTATCACTGAAAATATTTGAATTATAATATGCAGTAACATCAAGTTCTAAGTAAATAACCTTGAGATCTACTATTCTTTGGTTAATTCCTGCAATTGAGTAACTTTTTAACTTTTCTAGTATCTGAACTTTAGTAAAATCGGATAAGAAAGTAGAATTTCGAGGTTTTACACTTAAAATAACTGTACCAAATTCAGGAGGATCCAATTCTTCCCCACCAATCACTGAAACAGACTCTGCATCAGGGAAAACACTCTGTATAATACCTTCGTAATCCTTTGCTGTAACCGCCCTGTACTGTGATGAATAGACTCTAGGTGCAATATACTTAATTGAGTCTATACCTTCAATATCACCGCCTCCCTTGGCAGTTTGAATCGTTGTTATAACAGGACTTTGTGATGCAGAAAGAGGATTTCCAGCATCATCTACTGCTTCAGCACTAAATGAGAAGTTTTTACCATCATTTCCTGCTTTTCCATCAGTAATAATATAACTAACTTCAATGATATCACCATTTTCTAATTTTTTACCAAATAATCCATCACCAAATAGCAATTCATACTTCTCATCCTTTATTTCTTGTATAAGATAGATATTGGATTTCTCATTTACGCTTGTAATATTGTCTATTTTTGAATATTCTAACCCAGAAGTAGATCCAGACTTCCTTACAAAGATTCTAATTGATGCAGTATCAATAAATGAGTTATCTAATATAAATCTTTGATCTAAACTGGAGTTTACATTAAAATATTTCTTTAAAAGTGTACCTTGATATACACTTAAATTGTTAAATACAGCTGTTCTTGGTGGATTTGTTAAAATATTGCTTCCAGCATCTATTGGACTAACAACAGTTATGTCTTCTGGTATCGAAAATGTAAAAGAAGTGTTATTTTGAGCACCAACACAAACTAAACCTTTCCTTAATTTGACAGTATTACTATTTCCGTTGAATTTGAAGTTGAAATTTATAATTGCTTCAGCAGATTTACGAGATCTAGGTACATATCCAATATTTCTTGCCAAAGAAACGACATTTTCTCTTAATGTGGCTGAATCCAAGAAGGATTCATTCACTACCATATTACTATTGAACGCTGAAATATAGGTGTTATACGCCAATATATCAATTAGCATCGATATATTTGATCCTTCAAAGTCAAAATCAGTAAAATTACTGTTTGCTCTAAGATAAGATCTTATTTGAGCCTTAATTTGATCAAAATCAAGGTTAGTAAACTTAGTTACAGGCATGTTTTTATCTAGTTGCTTCTAAAATGAACGAAAATGACGACCTAGCTAATGGTTCACCTACTATTTCGTATGAAATAGTTATTTCAAATTCATTTAAATCAGGTCTTGGATCTGCTTCTACTATAATCTCATCAATTCTTGGTTCCCAAAGAGATAAAAGACTTTTTATGTCTCTTGAAAGAACACTTCCTGTAGCAACATCGCAGAAACCAAATAATGTATCATACACATCTGACCCTAATTCTGGATTGTAGAAGCGTTCCTGCAACCTAGTTTGAACTAAGTTTCTAACAGAACGCATTATTGCTCTCTCATTCTTTATTACATTCAAATCACCTGTTACAGGATTTGGTACAAAGTCGAGAGTAATATCTTTATAGGATTTAGATTTTATATCTGCCATTATATTGGCACATGTGTCAAAGGTTATTTATACCCTATTTTCTCAATTCCATCTAGTGACAACCAATTCAATACTATTATCATCCATTTCCCACTCTTCCAATACTTCAAATCCTTCTTCTTTTGCTATGTTATGTATTGACATTCTTGAGTATTGTTGATTCACCTTATCAATAAACCTTTCTACAGGAACATTAAGATTCCAAGTACCACGATCACAATAAAGATCAAAAGATTCCGTTGTTTCATTCCAACGAAATCCAATATCTTCTGATATAGCAATTTCCGCATGAACCACAGGATGATTCTCAGCGTGATCTGGGTTTGCAATAACCAATTCTTGATCTTCTTTAACATTATATTGTAATAGCTCTAATGCTTCAATTAAATAAGGACGCTCTTTTAGCTTAGTCTTTATTGTAGTGAAGTGTGACATTTAACATCCCTCTGAGTCGTGTACATATTCATCAACAGCTTCAGTCTCATAGAAAGCAGGACTAAATTCTCTACTTACTACCTCACCAATCTTATTTTCAATCCTTTCAGTAATTAGCATACATTCGTTTCCTTTCGCACCAATTACTTGTTCAGCAATAGTACCATCTTGTTTAATAGTAAACTTAACAGTCTGTTGGGATGCCATAATTAAAAAAAGCAGTGTGTGTTATTTAGAACTGTTTAGGATGCGTAACTACATCACCATGTATTTCACCTATGTCATCTATATGTGCATGATCGATATCAACATGCAGACCCTTTTCATAGAAGTCTGCAATTCTCTCTAGTGCATTTGCAATACGATTCAAATCATCACTCATACCCACCTCGTTACTGTAAGTTCAATGCTATTATCATCCAT
>MDSV01245148.1_pt1 | contig 13626 bp, 13 predicted proteins | sample 810851 | NCBI WGS metagenome assembly MDSV01 (sample SAMN05326640, study PRJNA326480) | marine metagenome | isolation source: seawater | place: Atlantic Ocean: North East | collected 2012 | reverse complement strand
TCAGCGACCCCGCCGAGATCGAACGCTTCCCCTTCCGTCCCGACGAGATCCTGGACTCGATCGCCGCGCTGCTTCCCGCGGAGTCTGAAGAGTCGGAGATGCCCGAGGTGCTGTGATGGGTGCCCTGGACGACGGCGACCACGTCGAAGCCGGGGACGCAGACGAAGGAAAGCGTCAGTGAACGAGCTCGAACAGTCGCTGCTGCTGTGGACGTCGCTGATCATCATCAGCGGCGCCCTCGTCGTCGCGGTGTGGCAGTGGTGGCGCAGCCGCGGCGACCGCGGCGAGGACTGAGGTGTTACTGCGGGGCGAGGCCCAGGTCGTCGAGGTCGATCGCCGCGAGCCACTGCAGCCCGGCATCCTCGATCGCCCGCTGCGCACCGGTTTTGCGGTCGACGATCACGGCAACGGCGACCGGCTCCGCGCCCTCGCGGCGCAGCGCCTCGACGGCCTTCAGCGCCGACTGCCCCGTCGTCGAGGTGTCTTCGAGCACGACGACGCGCTTACCCACGACGTCCGCTCCCTCGACCTGACGGCCGCGGCCGTGGTCTTTCGGCTCCTTGCGGACGACGAAGGCGTCGAGCGGATGCTCGGTGTCGACTGACGCGTGCATGACGGCGTTCGCGATGGGGTCGGCGCCGAGGGTGAGGCCTCCGACGGCGACGACGGTGTCGGCATCCGTCCCGAGCCCGGTGCGAACGAGGTCGAGCATGATCCGCCCGATGGCGGGGGCCGCCCGGTGATCGAGCGTGAGCTTGCGCATATCGACGTAGTACGACGCCTTCTTGCCGCTGGACAGGGTGAAGTCGCCGTGGAAGACCGCTTCGGCGCCGATGAGGGCGATGAGGGCTTGGCGGTCGGCTTCGAGTTCGGGCGTGGAGGAAGCGGTCACAGCCCGAGTCTAGGAAAGAACGCACAATGTTTCCGCGTCATCTGGGACCGTAGCCCCGCGGCGGCTCCTAGATTGGTGTAGCTCGGGCCGCGCCTCATCGCGAGGACGATGGTCCCGAAGCCGCGTCGAGCTCGCCGATAGAGTCAGGCCCGTTCGCGGAACCCGCACGCGAGAAGCAAGGGAGTGCGCACATGACCCGCATCGGCATCGTCGCGGAGCGCGGCGGCGAAACCCGCGTCGCTCTCACCCCGCCCACTGTCGCTCGGTTGATCACGCTCGGGTACGAAGTGGTCGTGGAGGCAGAAGCGGGCGCGGCATCCTCGTTCCCCGATGCGGCGTACACGGATGCCGGCGCCCAGGTGACCGACCGTGTGGGCGCCTGGGGTGCAGACATCGTCGTGACGGTGACGGCTCCGAGCGCTGATGACGTGGCCCTGCTTCGGGACGACGCGACAGTGATCGGAATGCTCGCACCCGCGTTCCGGCCCGAGGTTCGGGAGTCGCTCGCGACCCGCGGAATCACGGCGCTATCACTGGATGCCGTTCCGCGCATATCTCGGGCGCAGTCGATGGATGTCCTGAGTTCGATGGCCAACATCTCGGGGTATCGCGCCGTTGTCGAGGCAGCGCACGAGTTCGGGCGCTTCTTCACCGGCCAGGTCACGGCCGCCGGGAAAGTACCGCCCGCGAAGGTGCTGGTCGCCGGCGCGGGCGTCGCAGGACTCGCGGCGATCGGTACGGCCGCGAGCCTGGGCGCGATCGTGCGCGCCACCGACCCGCGGCCCGAGGTCGCCGACCAGGTGAAGTCGGTGGGCGGAGAGTACCTTCCCGTCGAGGTCGACGAGGTCATGGAGTCTTCCGACGGGTACGCCAAGGCGACGAGCGAGGCCTACGATCGGCGCGCCGCCGAGATCTACACCGAGCAGGCGGCGGATGTCGACATCATCATCACCACCGCGCTCATTCCCGGGCGCGCAGCGCCGCGGCTGATTACGGCATCCGATGTCGCGCAGATGAAGCCGGGGAGTGTCATCGTCGATATGGCGGCGGCGCAGGGCGGCAACGTCGAGGGATCGGTTGCGGGCGAGCGCATCGTGACCGAGAACGGCGTAACGATCCTCGGCTACACGGATCTTGCGGGGAGACTTCCCGCGCAGGCGTCGCAGCTGTACTCCACAAACGTCTACAACCTGGTCGCGCTGCTGACCCCCGGCAAGGACGGGCAGCTCACGATCGACTTCGACGACATCGTGCAGCGTGGTGTCACCATCGTTCGCGACGGCGAGTCGACCTGGCCACCACCGCCCGTACAGGTCTCGGCCGCACCGAAGCCGGTCGCGGGGGAGCCTGCCCCGAAGCCAGAACCGAAGAAGGCGCCCGCGTGGCGGACCCCGGTGCTTCTCGGGGCCGCGGCGGTTCTCCTGTTCGTCGTGACCGCGATCGCACCGCCACCGATCCCCCAGCACTTCACTGTGCTGGTCCTGTCGATCATCATCGGCTTCTTCGTGATCGGCAAGGTGCATCACGCCCTCCACACGCCGCTCATGAGCGTGACAAATGCCATCTCGGGCATCATCGTCGTCGGCGCGATGCTCCAGCTGGCATCCGGCGTACTCGTCGTCCAGATTCTCGCGGCAATCGCCGTGCTCCTGGCAAGCATCAACATCTTCGGAGGCTTCGCCGTGACCCGCCGAATGCTCGCGATGTTCTCGAAGGGTGAGGCCCGATGAGCGCCGCGTCGATCCTTCTCCACAGCGGTGCGTCAGTATCTGCCGCGAGCGCGTCAGTTGCGGCATCCGTCGCGGGGGCCGCGTATCTCGTCGCTGCGCTCCTGTTCATCCTGAGTCTGCACGGGCTCAGCAAGCACGAGACAGCCCGCCGCGGTGTGCTGTTCGGTATCGGCGGCATGGTCATCGCGATTGCCGCGACGATCTGGCTCACGGTGGAGCAGCTGTGGGGGCAGCCACAGGCGACGATTGGACTGACGCTGCTCGTGGTCGCGGTGCTGATCGGCGGATCGATCGGGCTGTGGCGCGCCCGCGTTGTCGAAATGACCGGGATGCCCGAGCTCATTGCGCTCCTCCACAGCTTCGTCGGCCTCGCGGCGGTCATCGTGGGGTGGAACGGGGCGCTCGACCCGGGCGAGATCGACGGGGCTCTGCTCGGCATCCATCATGCGGAGGTCTTCATCGGCGTGTTCATCGGTGCCGTGACCTTCACGGGGTCGATCGTCGCGTTCCTGAAGCTGTCGGCTCGCATCTCGTCGAAGCCGCTCATGCTGCCGGGCAAGAACGCCCTCAACCTCGGCGCCCTGGTCGCTTTCGTCGGCCTGACGGTTTGGTACGTCATCACGCCCGACCTGTGGTTGCTGATCGTCGTGACGATCCTCGCGCTGCTGCTCGGCTGGCACCTCGTCGCCTCGATCGGCGGCGGCGACATGCCGGTGGTCGTCTCGATGCTCAACAGCTACTCCGGTTGGGCCGCCGCGGCGGCAGGCTTCATCCTCAGCAACGACCTGCTCATTGTGACTGGCGCGCTCGTCGGGTCCTCGGGTGCCTACCTGTCGTACATCATGTGCCGTGCCATGAACCGATCATTCATCTCCGTCATCGCCGGCGGGTTCGGGATCGAGGCGCCCAGGTCGACGGATGACGAGACCGGCGAACACCGCGAGGTCGACGTCACGGGCGCCGCCGAGCTCCTCGCCGAGGCAGACCGGGTGATCATCACTCCGGGTTACGGCATGGCGGTCGCCCAGGCCCAGTACCCGGTTGCGGAGCTGACGGCGAAGCTGCGCGAGCGCGGCGTGGACGTCAGATTCGGCATCCATCCCGTCGCCGGGCGCCTTCCCGGCCACATGAACGTGCTGCTCGCTGAAGCCAAGGTCCCCTACGACATCGTGTTCGAGATGGACGAGATCAACGACGACTTCGGCGAGACATCGGTCGTCCTGGTCATCGGCGCGAACGACACCGTCAACCCCGCCGCCGCCGAGGATCCGGGCAGCCCGATCGCCGGGATGCCGGTGCTGCGGGTGTGGGAGGCCGACAACGTCATCGTCTTCAAGAGGTCGATGGCCTCGGGCTATGCCGGCGTGCAGAACCCGCTGTTCTTCCGCGAGAACGCCCAGATGCTCTTCGGTGACGCCAAGGAGAAGGTCGAGCAGATTCTGCGGGAGCTCTAGCCGCGACATCCGAGCCGCCCCAGACGCCGCGTCAGCGCGGGTCTCGGGCCAGGAATGGATGCGGCCGGGCACCGAGTGCGAGCACCGCGAGGACGGTCTGAACGAGGCCGGTCGCGAAGTAGATGCCGTGGAGCGGCGACCAGACGAGCATGATGGCGATCTCGACGAAGATCCAGATCATCATGACCAGGCCCGCCGCCGCGTGAAGGCCAGCCGCGAGGCGGAAGCGCCAGTACTGCGCCGCCAGCGCGAGCGCCTGTGATCCACCCACGACCACCCCGAGAATCACTCCCGGCCAGACGTACGACGTGAAGACAGACCCTTCGATCCACTCCGTCGGGATGGGCATGAACCCGAGAGTGAGGCCGGCCATGCCGAGCAACGCGGACGCCAGATTGAACCACGCGACCACCCCTATCTCCCCAGGCCACCACCGCAGCTAACTCCGCACACTCGACGGCCGCACGGCATCCTCACCTCGACACGGCCCGGGTTCGGCACCGGAACTCAGGAGTTGGCCACACCCCGCCCCGGAGCCCGCGTCAGGAAGCGGGCGACGTCGGCCGGCGACTCTAGGCTGAGACCATGCGCCTTGCCACCTGGAACGTGAACTCCGTCCGCGCCCGGGTCGACCGGATCGTCGACTTCGCGGTGCGTGAAGACATCGACGTGTTGGCAATGCAAGAGATCAAGTGCAAGGTCGAGCAGTTCCCGTTCGACCAGTTCGAGCAGGCAGGGTTCCACGTCGAAGCCCACGGCTTCTCGCAGTGGAACGGTGTCGCGATCGCCAGCCGCTCGCGTCCCACCGAGGTCGAGACCGCCTTCCCCGGGATGCCCGGCTTCGCGAAGGGGCACGAGGGCCCGGATGCTCCGCAGGAAGCCCGCGCGATCGGTGCGACCATCGACGGCGTGCGCGTCTGGAGCCTCTACGTCCCCAATGGTCGTGCCCTCGAGGACCCCCACTACGTCTACAAGCTCCACTGGCTCGAGGCGCTGCGCCAGTACACCGCAACCACCCTCGCGGCAGCGCCCGACCTGCCTCTGGCTCTGGTCGGCGACTTCAACATCGCCCCGACGGATGCCGACAACGGCGACCCCGCGATCGTTGAAGGATTCTCGACGCACGTCTCCGCCCCAGAACGGGAAGCCTTCACCGCTCTCGAGCAGGCGGGGCTCAGCGACGTCGTCAGGCCCCTGGTTCCGACCGGATTCACTTACTGGGACTACAAGCAGCTGCGCTTCCCCCGCAACGAGGGACTGCGGATCGACTTCATCCTCGGCTCACGCGCTGTGGCGGATGCGGTGACGGATGCCGCCATCCACCGAAACGAGCGCAAGGGTGAGGCTCCGAGCGACCACGTCCCCGTGGTCGTCGAGCTCGACCGCGCCCGACTGTCGCCGGGAGAAGACGAAGCAGACGATGACCGGCCGATGATCTTCGGGTGACGCGGCCCCGCCGAGGTACCCGGCGCCTAGGGTGAGTGCATGGGAGTGCAGCTCATCGGCATTGGGACCGCGGTGCCGGAGTTCGCGCTCTCGCAATCGCAGGTGAAGGACCTGTTCCTCGCGGAGCCGGATATCGCGCCCCTTACGGCACGGCTCATCCGCGCCGCCTACGACAACTCGGCGATCGAGCGGCGCCACACCGTCATCGAGGATCTAGCCGGTGGCGGCGGCGACTTCCTGGAACCCGAGACTCACGCGGTGCGCAATCCGGGGACCGGTACGCGCAACGCGCGGTACGCGCGCGAAGCGCCGCGACTGTCGGAGGCCGCCGCGCGGCGTGCGCTCGAGAACGCCGGCGTACATCCGGGCGAGATCACCCACGTGGTCACTGCCAGTTGCACGGGCTTCTACGCTCCCGGCCCCGAATACCGGCTGGTGCGCGACATCGGGCTTGATCCGACGGTCGAACGCGAGCACATCGGATTCATGGGGTGTGCCGCAGCAATCCCGGCGCTGCGCTCGGCATGGCGAATCTGTCTCGCCGATCCCACCGCAACCGTGTTGGTCGCGTGCACCGAGGTGTGCTCCATCCACATTCGCTCATCATCCGAACCCGACCAGATCGTCGCCTCCGCCGTCTTCGCCGACGGCGCGGCAGCGGCGGTCGTGACCGCAAAGTCGCCGGAATCCAGCGGTCCCCGCGAACTGGCTGCACCGTCTCGCGGGCTCGAGTTGACGGGCTTCACCACCGCCCTCACGACCGACGGCGAGCAGGACATGGCGTGGATCATCGGCGACCACGGCTTCGAGATGACACTCACCGGCAATGTCCCCCGCATCGTCGGACGCGAAGTCCGCGCAGCCCTCGCGCCGGTGCTTGAGCGCACCGGTGCGATTGACCAGTGGGTGGTCCACCCGGGCGGACGCAGCATCCTGGACAGGTTCGAGCAGGCGATGGATCTCGACGAAACGGCTCTGCAGCGATCCCGAGCGATCCTGCGCGACTACGGCAACATGTCATCCGCGACAGTGCTGTTCATCCTCGCCGACCTGCTCGGTGATCCCACGGTGGCCGAGGGCGAGCAGGTTCTCGTCACAGCGTTCGGTCCTGGCCTCGCGGTAGAGAGTGCAACGGCTCGCATCGCAGCGCGCCAGCCGATAGCGGCGGCGGAAAGCTTGCGCGTGGGGCAGGCGGACAGTGCGCGTTCGTGACGAGACTCTTCGCGAGCTGATGGACGATCCGCAGTGCGACGAACAGGCGCTGCTGCGCACGGTACGCCGGTTCACAGTGGTGAACCGGGCGGTGGCGGGATGGGGCGCGATCTACAGATCCCGTCTGCGTCCCTACCTTCGCACCCGAGCTGACGCGCAGCGTGAGGAGCCGGTTCGGATTCTCGACGTCGGATGCGGCGGCGGCGACGTCACACGCGACCTCGCGCGACGTGCTCGCAGCGACGGCTTGGCGGTGGAGATCTGCGGAATCGACCCCGACCCACGGTGCCTGTCGATCGCGACGTCGCAGCCACCCGAGCCCGGGGTCACGTTTCGAGGCGCGTATGCCGCAGACCTCGTCGACGCCGGCGAACAGTTCGACGTCGTCGTCTCCAACCATGTCCTCCACCACCTCAGCCGCGATCAGTTGCACGAACTGCTCACCCACACCGACGCGCTCGGCGCCGAGCTCGCGGTGCACAACGACATCGCCCGCAGCAAGACGGCGTGGGGTCTCTACGCAGTCGGCATCCTTCCGGTCGCACCCGGGACCTTCCTCCTCACTGACGGGCTCCGCTCGATCCGCCGGTCATACACCGTCGCCGAGCTCCAGCGGGAGGTCCCACGGGGGTGGACAGTGACCGCGCCGGCGCCGTTTCGCGTCCTCGCGACCCGCGGGCCCGAGGGACCCGGTGACAGGTGAGCCATGCGGGTCGTGATCATCGGCGCCGGTCCCGTCGGCATGCTGCTGGGCGGCGAACTCGCCCGCCTGGGTGTGGAGCACATCACGCTCGAGGCGCGTGAGGCTCCCGGCGCCGGGTCCCGGGCTATCGGCATCCATTCCGCCGCGCTGACGGCGATGTCAGCCTCGGGGGTGACCGATCGCATTCTTTCCGCCTGTCTGCAGGTGCGGGAGGGCCAGGCCAGGGTCGGCGCCGCGACCGTGACCACGATCCGGTTCGACGCTGTGCGGGCCGGCTCGCTCGCATCCTTCCCGTTCGTCGCGACCCTTCCGCAGGCAGCGACCGAATCGGCGATCACCGCCGCGGCCGCCAGCAACGGCGCCCCCGCGCCGGAGCGCGGAGTCCAGGTGCTCGACGTGATCGACGAAGGGGCGACGTGTCGGGTGATCACCGACAGTGGTGACGTGCACGGCGATGCGGTCGTGATTGCGGCGGGGTCTCGCTCGCGCCACATCAGTAGCCTCATCCGCGACGGGAGGCGCCGCGCGTACCCCGACCGTTACGTCATGGCCGACGTTCCCGATGACACCGACGAAGGGCCTCGCGCCATCGTCCACCTGCATCCGGATGGCGTCCTCGAGTCGTTTCCGCTACCCGGCGGCCTGCGGCGATACGTCGCGTGGCACCGCGCGGGCTCCACAAATGACGCGACCGACGACGCGACCGCCCTGCGTGACGCTGTCAGCCGGCGTGCGGGATCTTCCGGCGACACGATCACGACGGCGTCGAACTTCGGGGTAGGCCGATTCGTCGCGCGCCGGATGGCGCGCGGACGGGTTCTCGCGATCGGTGACGCGGCCCACGAGGTGAGCCCCATCGGCGGGCAGGGTCTCAACCTCGGCCTTATCGATGCGGCGACGCTCGCGCCGCTGCTCCGAGAGTGGGACATCACGGGAGAGCCGCCGGCCGCACTGGCCGCGTGGGAGCGGCGACGCAGGTCGGCCGCGACGACCGCGGCGCGAATCGCCGCGCTGAACACCGTCGCCGGGCGTGGTCACGGCAGCGTCGGCGCGGTCACGCGGCTCGCAGGCATCCGTCTGGCGCCGGCGCGGCTCCTCGCGCACGCCTATGGGATGGGTTTCGATCCGGATGCGCAAGAAAGCCCCCTCACGCCACAAACGCGGTGAGAACGAGCTGCGCAGCAAGGATCAGACCCGACGCCATCACCAGGCGGAAGACCACGCGGTCCGGCTTCCGCAGAGCGCGGAGCAGGCCCGCGACCGCGCACGCCGCAACGCTCACTGACGCCGCGAGCGCCACGGCGAAGGGCACCTGGCCGAACGATCCGACGACGACGACCACAGTCCCCGCGATGACGGCAGCGAACGCGACTATCGCACTCGGCGTGGTGCCGATCCGGTGACCGAGCCCGCGCACACCCGTCGCCTCGTCGTAGGCGAGATCGGGAAGCACGTTGGTGAGGTGGACGGCGATGCCCAGCAGAGCGCCGGCGGCTCCCTGCCACCACGGAGCCACGACGGGCGCGGGAGCTGCCAGCGTCGCGAGCGAGGGCAGGATGCCGAAACTCACCGCGAACGGGATCACCGATGCCCATGTGAACTTCAGCCACGCGTTGTACGCCCACGCCGAGGCCAGGGCGATGCCGTGGGCGAGACAGAACTCCCACCCGATGATGGCCGAGATGATGAGCGCGATCACCAGCGAGACGCCGGCTGCGGCGGCTACCGCTCGGCGCGAGATGACGCCGGCAGCGATCGGCTTGTCGCGGCGCCCGATGGCGAGGTCCCGCTGAGCGTCAATAGCGTCGTTGGACCATCCGACCGACAGTTGACCGAAGAGCACAGCCGCGACTGTCAGCACGATGCGCCCCACCCCGATGCCGGCCCCCACGGCGAGCAATCCGGCGAGAGTCGTGACGACCACCGTCGGCCCAGGATGCGAGCACGCCAGCAGGGCGAGCACCCGGCCCCCGAAACCTGTCGTGCCCGGGGAAGTCTGCCGGGTCGCCATGCCCTCACAGTACGCGTCCCGACACCGCACCCGGCGAGCCGAACGCAGGATCAACCCGCTCTGCTGCCCTCCACCGCCCCTGCCGAGGCAGCTGATCCTGCAATCGGGACCATCGCCGGCCGCGGCCGGCGGACGGGGGGCTCCCCCGCGAGAGGGATGTGGCGTGGTGTGCGAGCGACGTAGCGTGGATGGGTGAGTGATCCGACGCGCGCCACCTCGCGGTGGGTTCCGACCCGAGGGGACGTCTGGTTGGCGGCAGCCCTCTTCGTCACGGCGGTGCTGAGCACCGCCCTCGGCGCAGTCGCCGGAATCTACAACTCCACGGAGATCGACCTGCGGGTCGCGCTGCTCTACGCGCTCTGTCTCACCGCCCCGCTGGCCTGGCGTCGACGCCTGCCCTGCACTGTCGCGGTGGCAGTATCCGTCGCGTTCTTTGCCGGGATGATGGCCCGCGTCCCGGAGCTTTACGTCGGGAATGTCGCGCTTTTCATCGCCTTCTACACCGTCGGGGCATGGGTCGACAACCGACGGCGAGCGTTCCTCGTCCGTGTCGCGATCATCGCTGGCATGTTCACGTGGCTGCTCATCTCGATGTTCATCGATGCCACAGCGCCGACCGACGAGGGCCTCTCGCGTGCGGGCCTCTTCTCGCCCTACGTCGCGTTCATGCTCATCCAGTTCCTCGTCAACGTCGCTTTCTTCGGCGGCGCGTACTACTTCGGCAATCGCACCTTCGAGTCCCGCCGACAGCGCGAGATCCTCGCCGAGCGCAGCGTCGAGCTCGAGCGGGAGCGTCAGACTACCGCAGCGCAGGCCGTCGCGCTCGACCGCGTCCGCATCGCCCGCGAGCTGCATGATGTGGTCGCGCACCACGTCTCTGCCATGGGCGTGCAGGCGGGGGCCGCGAGGACAGTGTGGGACACCGATCCGGATGCCGCGCGCCGCGCTCTGGTCGACATCGAGCAGGCAGCCCGGGATGCGCTCGTGGAGCTGCGCCGATTGCTCGAGACGCTTCGCACTCCGGTCGACGATGACCCCAGCGACGCATCCACGGTGGGCCTGGAAGGCCTGCCTGCCCTTGTCGCGCATGCCAGCGAGAACGGTCTGCCGACGACTCTGACGATCATCGGCGAGCCGGGGCCGGTGGCGCCGACGGTTCAGGTCAATGCCTTCCGGATCGCGCAAGAGGCCCTGACCAACGCACGCCGCCACGGCGGCCCGGATGCCGAGGCCGACGTCCGCGTCCGGTACCTGCCCGATGCCGTCGAGGTCGAGATCGTGAACTCGGGCAGGCCCGCCCTGACCTCGCAGAGCGGACTCGGACTTCTCGGGATGCGTGAGCGAGCCGTCGCGTCCGGCGGCTCGATCGAGATCTCACCGCGCCGCGAGGGCGGGTTCCGGGTACGCCTGACCGTGCCGCGTCCCGAGGCGGTGAGCGCGTGAGTACTCGGGTTCTGCTGGTCGATGATCATGCGCTCATGCGCGCCGGGTTCCGCCTCATCCTCGACAGCGCCCCCGACCTGGAGGTCGTCGGTGAGGCCGCCAGCGGCGAGGAGGCGGTGCGGGCGGCATCCGATCTCAGGCCTGACGTCATCTGCATGGACGTACAGATGCCCGGAATGGGAGGTCTCGCAGCGTCACGCCAGATCGTCGCCGATCCCGGGCTCCAGTGCGCCGTCGTGATCGTGACCACCTTCGATCGAGATGACTATCTCTTCGAAGCCCTGCAGGCGGGGGCCAGCGGCTTTCTGCTCAAGAACGCAGCACCCGAGGAGCTGCAGGCCGCCGTGCGGGTCGCGGCGGCAGGCGACGCACTCCTGGCCCCCGAGGTGACGCGCCGCGTCATCGCACGGTTCGCCGCTGCAGCGCCGACACCGACACCGACGGCGGCAGCTGACCTCACTGAACGAGAGTCGGAGGTGCTGCGTCTCATGGCGCAGACGATGAGCAACGCTGAGATCGCGGCGCACCTGATCATCGGCGAGGCAACGGTGAAGACCCACGTCTCCAATGTGTTGCTCAAGCTCGGCGTCCGCGACCGCGTAGCCGCCGTCGTCTATGCCTACCGCCACGGGCTGTCCTGAACGGAGTCGAATCCCCCGTACGAGGGAGGGCGCGAACCCGCCTCGAGGCGGATGCGCGGCGAGGCGGAGCTTCCTAGCCTGGAGGAACCGAGTGAGAGGAGCAACATGCTCGAGTTGTCGCACGTGACCAAGAGTTATGGCGCGCACCGTGTTCTGAACGACCTGTCGTTTGCTGTCAGGCCCGGCCGGTTGACCGGCTTCGTCGGAGGCAACGGTGCGGGAAAGACCACGACGATGCGCATCATCCTCGGGGTGCTTGCCAAGGATGCGGGGTCGGTCACCATCAATGGTGCAGCGCTGACCTCTGCCGACCGACGCCGTTTCGGGTACATGCCCGAAGAGCGCGGGCTCTACCCGAAGATGAAGGTCGGTGAGCACATCACCTACCTGGCGCGGTTGCACGGCTTCGACAAGGGCGAGGCGGAGACCCGCGCTACGGCTCTGCTCGAGCAGCTGGGACTCGGGGAACGCCTGAACGACACTGTCGAGAAGCTCTCGCTCGGTAATCAGCAGCGGGCGCAGATCGCGGCGGCGCTGGTGCACGAGCCCGACGTGCTGATCCTCGACGAGCCCTTCTCGGGGCTCGACCCGCTCGCGGTCGACGTGGTAGCCGACGTCTTGCACCGCCGGGCAGCTGCCGGCGTCTCGGTGCTGTTCTCGTCCCACCAGCTCGACGTCGTCGAGCGCCTCTGCGATGACATCGTCATCATCGCCGGAGGCGAGATCCGCGCCGCCGGCAGCAGTGAACACCTGCGCCAGCAGCACTCGGGACACCGTTACGAACTGCGCACCGCCGGCGACCTCGGCTGGCTGCGCGACCAGCCGGACATCACGGTGGTCGAGTTCGACGGCGGGAACGCCCTTTTCGATGCGGCGGATGACGCGGCCGCACAGCGCATCTTGCAACGCGCAGCGAGCGAGGCGAGCATCGAGAGCTTTGCCCCGGTTCGCCCGACGCTCGCGCAGATCTTCAAGGAGGTCATCCAGTGAACACCGCCGCTTCGACATCCACGCCCCGAGGCTTCCAGAACGTCTGGCTCGTCGCCGAACGCGAAGTGGGCTCCAAGCTGCGCAGCCGCGCCTTCGTGATCTCGACGGTCATCACCCTGCTGATCGCGCTCGCCGCCGTCATCTGGGGTGGGTTCTCTGCCGGCAATCCGTCCGCCACCAAGGTCGCAGTCACCTCCTCGACGGCGGCTGCAGTGGAGAAGGTTCCCGGGGTTGAGGTGACGCAGGTCGCCGACCAGGATGCCGCGGAAGCACTCGTCCGCAGCGGTGAGGTCAGCGCGGCTGTTGTCGATGACGCCTCCTCGCCCACCGGCTTGGTCGTCATCGCCGAGGACTCGCCACCGACGTCGCTGCTGATGGGCCTGTCGGAGTCGCCGTCAGTCAAACTGCTCGACCCGGCGACTGTCGACTTCGCCCTGCGGTACTTCGTCTCGATCGGGTTCGGAGTCGTCTTCCTGCTGGCGGCGTCTTTGTTCGGCGGAACCATCGCCCAGAGCGTCGTCGAAGAGAAGCAGACCCGCGTCGTGGAGCTGCTTCTGTCCGCTATGCCGGCGCGAACACTCTTGGCGGGCAAGATCATCGGAAACACCATCTTGGCGATGGCGCAGATCTTGCTGCTGGCCACGATCGCCGTGGTCGGCCTGATCGTCACCGGGCAGAGCGAGGTCCTCCAGGGCCTTGGCGCCCCGATCGCCTGGTTCGCGATCTTCTTCCTCTTCGGGTTCGTGCTCCTCGCGTCGCTGTTCGCGGCGGCGGGTTCGCTCGTCTCGCGGATGGAAGACATCGGCTCGACGACCGCGCCGCTGACGATGCTCATCATGGCCCCGTACTTCCTCGTGATCTTCTTCAACGACAACCCCGTCGTGCTGACCGTGATGTCGTATGTGCCGTTCTCGGCGCCGGTCGGGATGCCGCTTCGCCTGTACCTCGGGGAGGCGCAGTGGTGGGAGCCGATCCTGTCGCTGGTCATCCTCATCGCCACCTGCGTCGCCGCGATCGTGTTGGCGGCGAAGATCTACGAACGCTCGATCCTGCGGATGGGCGCTCGCGTCTCGTGGCGCGAGGCGCTCAAGACCCCCTGATCTA
>MDSV01029443.1_pt1 | contig 13626 bp, 11 predicted proteins | sample 810851 | NCBI WGS metagenome assembly MDSV01 (sample SAMN05326640, study PRJNA326480) | marine metagenome | isolation source: seawater | place: Atlantic Ocean: North East | collected 2012 | reverse complement strand
GGAAGAATTGTTTTTGGTTCCCCTACTACTTCCATCCTTGCTGCCGCGTCGTCTACAAAAGTATCTAATGGGTAGATTGAAAGCACTGCTTGCACCACTTCAGCTGCACTCGCATCGATGCGCAACACTTCCCCGAGGACTGTTTCCCTAGCCACGCTGTCTGATGGAAAATTTGTATCTGCGATAATAAGATCATCACCATGCCCCATTGCTCGTAAAGTATACAAAACATCCGCATTTAATAATGCATTAATACCAATTAACATTTATACTCCTTTTTTTTATAAGTCGTTCTATTTTTAGAGTGGTCTCGTTTAGTTCAATCTCTTTTTTGTTTCTTGATCAAAAATATGAATTTTACTCGCCTCTGCGGTCAATTTCACCTGTTGCCCTGGAACAAACTCGATTCGTTCCCTGATGACAGATGTAAGGTCTTGATTATTTCCGCGTAGGAGCAAATGGGTTTCTGAGCCGGTGGGCTCGATAACAGCAATGTTTGCGGGTATTCCTTCTGACGATGGCAAAAGGTCTTCTGGTCGGATACCCGCAATTATTTTTTGTCCAAGGGTTAGGCAATTTAAACTGGGTATTGTTACATTTGCCTCTTTAGTTTCAATTTGCAGACTTCTTTTCCCTTTGCTAACCGTACCTTCGACCATATTCATTGAAGGTGAGCCAATAAAACCTCCTACAAAAGAATTGGCAGGACTGTCGTAAACTTCCAGAGGACTTCCAATCTGCTCAATATATCCATCTTGCATCACAACAATTTTATCAGCCATTGTCATCGCTTCAATCTGATCATGGGTAACGTAAATTGTTGTTGCACTTAACCTTTGCTGAAGCTCTCTGATTTCAGCACGCATTTGAACTCGTAATTTAGCGTCAAGATTTGATAGCGGCTCATCAAAAAGAAAAACTTGTGGGTCTCGTACTATGGCTCTTCCCATTGCAACTCTTTGCCGTTGTCCTCCTGAAAGTGCACGAGGATAACGATTTAAGTATGGTTCAAGCCCAAGAATTTCTGCCGCTTTATCGACTCGTGCAGCAATTTCATTTCTTTGAAGGCCTTTCATTTTCAGAGAAAATGCCATGTTTGCGCGAACTGTTTTATGAGGATAGAGTGCGTAGTTTTGAAACACCATTGCTATGTCCCTCTCGGAAGGTGGTAAATTATTTACCATTTGATTGGCAATAGTGATTTTACCTGAAGTGATCCCTTCCAGACCTGCAATCATTCGCAATAGTGTCGACTTACCACAGCCTGAAGGACCAACCAAAACCACAAATTCTCCATCTTCTATATCAACATCTAGCCCATGTAGTACCTCGACAGATCCATATGATTTAAACAAGTCGCGAATCTTAACTTGAGCCATACTCGTTTTCTTCCTTCTGTTTATTTACAAAAAACCTAAACGAACAATTGAGACCTGTCCATAATATTTCTGTATCTTGTTCAACTTGCTTGACAAATTTGAAGTTCGCTGAAATGATTTCATTATGATCACTTCTCTAATAGTTCATTTTAGCTACTTAACAGAGAAGATGATCCTTAAATTATAGGGAGGAAAATCTATGAAGCTAGAACTTTATAATCACATAGTAAAAAGTGGTTTAACCCGGCGGTCAATGTTGAAGGGCACAGCAAGTGTTGGTGCATTAGCAGCGATGGGTGGATCAATGCCAGCTTTCGCTGGTGCTCACGGTGTGAGAGCGGAAATCATGAAAATTCCAGGAGTTGGTATGGGATCTCCGGGAGATCCAGAATGGCAAAAAGTGGGAGCCTTATGCATGGGACCGGTGAAAGAACGTGTTGCTGAAGGCGAATTTAAAGGTGTAGAGTTAACCTTTATGGGTCTGAATAACCAAAATCTTCATAATTTTTTATTTAGAGGATTTTTAAAGCCTTGGGAAGAATATACTGGCGCAAAAATTAATTGGATCGATCTAGCGCAAGCAGATTACAACCCGAGACTTCAACAATCAATTGCTACGAAAACTGTTGATTTTGATATTATTGAAATGGGAGCACCCTTTGAAGGTGACACTGCTGGTCAGGGACTGCTCAATGAAATGCCTGAGTGGGTAAAGGATCAAATCGAATATGACGATTTGGTGGGATATCTACAACCACCCGTAGGAACATGGGATGGCAAGGCTTATCGTATTAATATCGATGGTGATTGTCACACTTTTTGTTATAGAAAAGATTATTTTGGATCTGGATCAATTACTGGTAGGATGAATCCTCCAAATACTTGGCAAGAAGTTAATCAAATCTCTAAGGACGTGGTCGGTAAGACTGATCCGTTAACGGGGCTCCCTGCGCATGGATTTTTGGATCCATTAAAAGGCTGGGGTGGTTTTGGAATGTACTTTTTAACTGATAGGGCTGGTCCATATGTAAAGCATCCAAGTGATCCAGCATTTTTGTTTGATATTGATACAATGAAGCCAAGGATCAACAACCCAGGGTGGGTTCAAGCTATTCAAGACGTGATGGACTTAATTGCGATTGAAGGAGCTTATCCTGCGGATCAAATAAATGCAGACCCAGGTACAACTGGTTTTCAACAGTTTCTTGCGGGAACGGGTTCGATGCTTACATGGTGGGGCGATATAGGTTCGAACGCCCGTACTTCTGATACGTCCGTGATTGGTGATGTTGTGGGCTTTAGCGCTATCCCAGGATCGGATCGCGTTTATAATCACAATAAAGGCGCGTGGGAAAATAATTACAATGAAGCTCCCAACAATGCCTACCTTGGTTGGGGTGTATATGTGACAAACCGTGTTGAAGGTGATAGTAAGAAGAGGAAAGCTGCATGGTCAGCAGCGGCACATATTGGAGGTAAAGATCTCTCGTTATGGACATCCGCTTATCCATCAGGTTTTCAGCCATATAGAAACTCGCACTTCAATTATGATGAATGGGAAGCTGCTGGCTATGACCGCGCATTTGTAGAGGATTATTTAGGTTCTAATCTTGATACTTACAATCACCCAAATTCGTTGAATGAGCCGCGTATTCCCGGAATATTCCAGTATTACTCAGTCGCTGAAGACGAATTAGCCAAAGGGTTTGCTGGTCAATATGGTTCGGCTCAAGAAACGGCAGACGCGATAGCTGTAGCTTGGGAAAAGATCACAGATCAGATTGGCCGTGATAGTCAGATTGCTCTCTACAAGGCTTCTATGGGGCTTTAATAAAAAGAAAATTAGACCGGCAAGATTTGCCGGTCTAAAATATTATTTATCAGATTGGGTTCACATAATTGTGAGTAGTACAGAAGGCGACTATCTTCATATTGTCATGCAAGACGAAATTTCGGCTCGCCGCCGCTATTTAGGAAGAACGATGATATGGGGATCTGCCCTAATTCTTTTGTTTTTTGTTATCGTTCAGAGTCTTCATCAAGTAGGTTGGCTTGCGTCAGGATTTGCAACTTGGCGACCAACGCTTTATGCCTATTTATTTTGGGCTTCTTGTCTATGCTGGGCGCAAGTGATCCTTTATGGTGAGCAAGGAAAACGGCGTTTGTTTATTCTCCCAGCTGTTCTTTTTGTTGTATCGATGGTAATTTTCCCGCTTATTTTTGCTTTAGGTATAGCATTTTCAAGTTGGAATCTGTCCTCTCCCGATGGACGGCAATTCAATGGGTTTGATAACGTAATTCAAATGTGGAGTGACCCCTTTTATTGGAACGCATTAAAAAATATGGTGTATTATACTCTAGCAATATTGGTTGAATACATTGTCGCCTTTGGGCTGGCTCTTCTTTTAAATGCTCAGATCAAAGCAAGAAAATTTTTTCGTGTAGCTTTTCTAATGCCCTTAATGCTCTCACCAGTTGCGGTTAGTTGGATGCTTGGAAAGTCTATGCTTGAGGCAAGGTTTGGGCCAATATCGCGATTGGCTCGGGAGTTAGGGTGGGATAATCCGTCATTTTTTGGGAGTCCTGAAATGGCTCGAACCATGATAATGATGATGGATGCCTGGACTTTCATACCTCTTATGATGATTATGATTCTGGCTGGGCTTCAAGCAATTCCAAAGGAACTTCATGAGGCGTCGGAGGTTGATGGAGCGACTCCGTGGAAAAAGTTTTGGGAGATTACTTTTCCGTTGATGTTGCCGGTTTCAGTTACCGCGATCTTAATAAGGATAATTTTTAAGTTAAAGTTAGCTGATATAATTATAAATGTTACCTCTGGTGGGCCGGGAGGTGCAACTGATAGCGTTACAAGTTTTATTTTTCGAGAATATCGAGATAGATCTAATGTAGGATATGGAACTTTTTTAGCGATTTTTTATCTTGTTATTATCGTTATAGCGATGACAATCTTAATTAAGCTTTCTGATCGTTGGATGAAGCCGAGGCATTAGAAAATGAGCACACAAATATTTCATGATAGTAAAGCAGATAAAGCATTTCGAGCTAGTTGGATGGTCAATCGGATCTTTATTTACGGAATTTTGATTATTTGGGCAATAATTTGCTTATTCCCTATTTATTGGACGATAACCACCTCTTTTAAAACTGCACCAGATGTCATGAAGGGAAATATTGTTCCATGGTGGGATTACACACCAAAATGGCTAGGGTTTAAATCTTTGGGATTATCGCCAAACACTATTTTTATTGAAAGTACAGTAAGAGAGGAGTTTTTAAAGCGGTTTTGGAATTCAACCATCATTGCGGTGTGTTCATCGAGCATAGCAGTAATGCTGGGCAGCTGTACTGCATATGGATTAAGCCGGTTTAAATATCGATTTGGATTTATGCGAAACTCTGATATTTCGTTTTTCTTTTTGTCACAGCTTATTCTTCCACCAGTGGTTTTAGCATTGCCGTTTTTGGTACTATACAAAGAATTAGCTTTGCTAGATACGCGTATTGGGCTAATCGCTTTGTACACGCTCACAGTCTTGCCAATTGTCATATGGATAATGCGAGACCAATTTAGTTCTATACCTGTAGAACTGGAGGAAGCTGCGCTGGTCGACGGTCTTTCTTTGTGGAAGGCCTTTGTAACAATAATTTTGCCTATTGCTCTTCCTGGAATGGTCGCTGCGTTTATAATTTCTTTAGTCTTGACATGGAATGAGTATTTTTTTGCCGCGCTACTAACTTCCTCTCATGCGAAAACGCTACCGGTGATGGTTGCAAGCCAGACTGGCTCACAAGGAATATCATGGTGGTCAATGGCAGCATTGTCTTTTGCAGCAATTCTTCCATTGGTAATTATTGGTATTATTCTTGAAAAATTTATAATTAAAGGAATGGCCGCTGGAGCAGTCAAATAGCATCGCTAAAGTTTATGCATTAGTTCCTTAGTTCTTTCATATAGCTCGATAAAAATATTGTAGTTTGAATCATAGGTACAGTTTGGCTGAGCTTTGATTTTTTTCTTTATTGGATTCCAGCTGGTAATGTCTTCCTTCTTTACCTTGCCTATGGCTAACGCAGCGATAAACGCATTTCCAAAACTAGCCCCAATCGTTTTTTCGGGGACCTCTTGGTTAATTCCAGTAACATCAGAAGTCGCCTGTAACCAGAGCGAATTTTTTGTTCCACCACCGACTGCTACTAACCTGGATACTGGCTGTTCTAGCTCGGAGAAAGTATCGGTAACATGTCTAGTTCCAAAAGCTATGCCTTCTATTATTGCTCGAAACATATCCCCTCGCTTGTGCGTCAGGTTTAAACCAAAAAATACCCCCTTTGCTTTAGGATCTTGTATCGGCGTTCTCTCGCCAGAGAAGTATGGGAGAAGAAGCAACCCATTTGCACCAACAGGTGATTTTTTTGCTTCCATTGCTAAAACCTCTATAGCGGTTTCGACATCCAATTCTTTAGCAAACTGATCTTTAAACCAATGAGTTAAGGTTCCACTTGTAGATAGCCCTGCCATAGTCGCATGCTCTCCTTTAAATAGCCAGGGAGCATACCATAACTTTGAGTCTACTACTCGCTTTGAATTTTTTAAAATTATAAAAATAGTAGAGCCATACATCATCATCATATCACCCGAATTTAAAACTCCAACGGATAGTGCCTCAGCAGCGGCATCAATGGTTCCAGTTGTAACTGGGGTCCCAACCAAAAGACCGGTGGCTTCAGAAGCTTTTTTAGTTATTGTCCCAGCAATTTCGTCAGACCATTTTAGTTGAGGCAACTTATCTAAACTTATTATTTTATTCGTTAATTCTAAAGTCCAATTTTGGGTTAGAACGTCGTATAATGGAGAAAAGTTTGCTGCGGTGTAGTGGTCGATTACATATTGATCAGTTAATCGGTGAACGATAAAGCTTGTCGAAGTAAGGATCTTGTCAGTTTTCTTAAATAGCTCGGGACAATTCTTTCTGTACCATAGTATTTTGGGACCAACAGATTGAGATGTGAGAGCGTTACCACATTTTTTGAGAATAAAATCTTGACCAATTGCCGCTGTCAACTCTATAACTTCTTCCGCCGCGCGGTTATCTACTCCATATAGCACACCATTCATAAGCGGGGTTCCGTTATTACTTACAGGCAACATACATGGGCCAATTGCACTAGTAGCAACAGCTTTAACTTCATTTGGTTCGATACCACTTTCATTTAAAATAGTTTTACTTACAAAACAAAAATCATTCCACCAGTCTTCCTCCGGCCGATGTTCGGCCCAGCCCGGTTTTGGAACTAACATTTTATGTTTTTGTTTTGCCTGAGCGACGACTAGACCATTATGATCTACCAAAACGCCCTTAGTTTCATAGGTGCCAATATCAATTCCCATTGTATAGCTCATTACGAACTTCTTCCTAAAGAAAACCCTGGTGTAATTTTATTGAGTGCTCCAATTAAAAGTTGGGTTAGGCCCACGAGATCATTAAGGTCACAAACTTCAAGAGAAGAATGCGAATATCGCATGGGAAACCCCAAATCTATTGAGGCTACACCATCACCAACCAACTGGACGTAGGACAAATCCGTCAACGCTCCAGAGTGAGCACTTCGCTGGAGCGGGATTTTTAACTCCAAAGACGTTTGTTCAAATAATGCTACCAGCTTTGGATGAGGTATTACTCCATTTAAAGTACCTCTACTGTGAAACGAAAACAAACTCATTGCGGGACCTTCTCCCAAATTAACATCTCCACGTTCCCCCATGTCCGGAGTATCAGTAGCCATTATTAAGTCTAACTGAATTGCAATATCGGGCAGCAGATTTTGTGCTACAGGTAAAGCGCCACGAAGGTTGAATTCTTCTTGAACAGTAAAAACCAAATGCAATTTTGGACCTTCAGTGCGTTTTGACAGATGACGTGCAATCTCTAACGCTACTGCGCATCCTGCGCGATCATCAATACTGGTCCCCGCAACCCGATCATGACCAATTTCAAAAGACTTCGGTGCAAAAACTATAGGACTACCAACACTAATACCCGCTTTTTTAACCTCATCAAAGTCTTTTAGGCCAACATCAATATAAAGATCCTTGTAGGGTGAAACTTGATATTTTTCGCTTTGCGTAGTTGCGTGATGGCTTTTATTAGCAATCAACCCCCTCACATCTGGACCTTTTTCAACCAAAATCAAGACTTCCTGTGAGGGGAGTGCTTTTTCAGGCACTCCGCCTAAGCGCTCTACTAATATAAAACCATCTTTTTCTATTTTTCGGACCACGAAACCTAGTTGATCCATATGAGCGAAAAGCATTACGCAAGGCCCGTTGCCAGAAAAGCTAGTCATCAAGTTACCTAAACGGTCAGTCTGTGTTTTCAAGCCCAACAGGGTAAGTTCTTTTTGTAGAAATCTACGTACGCGATCCTCGTACCCAGATAAACCAGGAATTTTCATTAATTTAATTAGATCGTTTTTAAGACGCTCTTTCATTCTGATGCTCTTAAAATTTTTACTTGATGCATAAAGTCGTTTGCTCGTTTTGGATCAACAGGTTGCCAGGTGTCCCCATTAAACTTTAAGGAAGATCCGACAATACATCCGTCAGAAATTTTGAGGACTTCCTCTAATGTCTCTTGTTTTACGCCGGTATTTGCTAAAACTGGTATATTTGGTAGTACTTCTTTTACAGATCGCAAATCTGACATGGACGCTGCCTCGCCTGTTATTTTCCCACTTACAAGAATTGCATCTGGAATAGAAGAGAACGCAACACTTCTAGCCTGGTCTGAAAGCTTCCTCCCATCCAAAGAGTGGGCAAATTCTGCTGATATATTATATAACATTAACATATCCGCACGACCAAGGCGATCACGATAACGCATCGCTTTTCCTGCATTTGGGTTCCAATGCCCCATATCAGAGGCATAAGATCCAGTAAAAATTTCACGTACGAAATGAGCTCCCGTGGCCGCTCCAAGTGCGATAGAAGACATTGGATCCCAAAGCATATTTACTCCAAACGGGATATTTATATCGTTCTTGAGTTTCCCAATAACAAAGGCAGCTGTCGCTGTCGATGCAGTGTCAACTTCAAATTCATAAGGACGATCATTTTCATTTCCAAACATTATCGCGTCAACTCCCGCCGTTTGTAGGGCTGTCAAATCGTTATGAGCATTTTTAATTATTCCGTCCAAACCTAAATCAGGATCAAATAATGGAGACCCTGGTAGTGCATCAAGATGGATCATCGCGATAATTGGCTTATTTGTACCGAAAAGTTTGAAAAATCTTTTATTCATAAAATTATTCTCCTGTATGGGCAGAATGTAACGATTTACGTTCACGCAAGCAAAGGAAAAATATTTAAAATATAAGCATATTTTGAAAACTAGAATTAAGGAATAATAATGTAAGTAGTTCGCACCGCTGATCGACACGAAAATAGTTGTTTAAACTTTACCAAGCTTTGTTTTATTACTTTACACAGATTATTTCGTGAGAGTATTTCAGACAAAGAGGAAAGGAGGAATCTTGAAGGGGGGTTGTGATTGGGGCTTAGATATTTCGATACTGATCCACTTTAAGAGTTGTGCTCACGTGAGGCAGGCTTTGATATATTGTCAGAAACAAATCGCGTAACCAACATAATTTTTAAAGAAAGTTAAAAGGTTGATGCAACTATTCAATTCTCAAGAGTAATTAGGCGTTGGCAAGAAGTTTGATGTTTCAAGGCTGAAAGAGTGGTTAGACTGCAGCTATCAAAGCGTTATGCGATTGATCAAATTTTCACGTTAAAGAATTGGAGTAGTTCGCATCGATACTATTTATAAGCACTCTTTCTGTATTTTTAGCTACGAGTCTAAACAATACTTTATTGTCGAATTTTATGGTATTTTTTTTAAATGATGTCGAGAAAATTAATGGTTTTGAATGAACCTGATCACATCTTGTTCTTTTATTGGGGTTGTTTCATTCACGTTTCTTGATACTTTTATGGCTGCTGCTGCTTGAGCATAGTTTAAAGATTCTGAAAATTTATTATTCTTAATATAATGCGCTGCCAACGCTCCAACAAACATATCTCCGGCGCCATGAGCTGATTTTTCCTTGATTGAATAAGCATCGTGGTGCTGCGGCTGTTTATCTGGAAATTGAACTTTTAGACCTTCTGCCCCAAACGTGAAGATCTTTATTATATGACTGCTCTCATTTGACCTAAGAAGATCTCTATAAAATTCCCCCTCTGGCCTATTTACGACCAGTAAGTCAAGGTTTTTTAGTAATTCTTTACTTATTGTTTTTGCAGGTGCTGCATTTAGCCATACTTTTGCACCTACCTCTATTGCCTTACGACTTGCTACTACATTCACTTCGTCAGTCACTTCATTTTGAAGTAGCAGTATTCCTGTATCTTTTGAAATCAGGAATTCACTTTTGTCGATTCTCAGATTTGATTCTGAAACGATAACTGCGCCATAATCCCCTTTTTTATCAATAATCGCAACACTCATCCCACTAGAGCCTTCGTCTCGCTGCAATTGAGAAATATCAATCGAACTATTGTATAGGGTGTTAGACAAAATTTTGCCAAATGCATCACTACCAATACGGCCTATAAAATAAACGTTTGCTCCTAAGCTATCAGCTGCCAATGCTTGGTTTCCTCCTTTTCCACCAAAAATATAATTTACGTTGGAACCAGCCACTGTTTCATCTGTTTGTGGTATATGGTCAGTGTTTACAATTACATCCAGATGAAGGGATCCCAAAACACAAAGCCGTTTCATGAGGCTAGCGCAGTTTGTATTATTTTCATTGAGGTAGGGGAATCTTGCCGTTTAATTGCACTCGCTAACTCGTCATTTGATAGAAGTGTTTTTGCTACATCAATTAGTCGGTTTACTGTAGAAATATTAGTACGTGCTTCAGAAACAGGATCAAGCCCAGAATGATCTGGAAAAGTATCAAAATAGATAATACCGTCATACTTGAGCTGTAGTAATTCAAATAAGAGCTCAATTGTTTGAATCGGATGCACTGAACCCACCATCAACCCATTATCCCATTTGCCGTAACCATCGTTTAGATGAACACCAAGGATTTGTGAGTAACGATCGATAAGATTGGCGGAAAAAGCAGGCATTTCATCGGCATATAGAACATGCGCAAAATCAAGGACTACTCCAAGATTTTTACGTCCAATTTCTTTTATCGCAAGAAGAGTAGTCGCCACATCTGGCATTAAAGAAAATGCTCTTGGTTCATTAGGTTTGTACTCTAAACCAATTTTAATACTTGGCATATAATCTGCGACTTCGGCCATTGCCTCGATAGTATTATTCCAAAGAACTTTATATTCTGCTTGAAACGAGTAATCTACGCCATCTTGTCCCATCCAAAGTGTCATAATTTTTCCATTCAGCTCTGCCAAGCTATCAAGACCTCTTTTTGTTTCGTCAATAGCTAACTTCCGAATAGTTTTGTCTGGATGTGTGAATGCTCCTAATTTAAAATTTGGATTGGAATAATATCGCATAGCATTACCATTTAACATTATTCCTGTGTCATCCAATACGTTTTTTAAATCTTTTATGGATACATCGGAAAAATGATCTGGATAATTTAGGTCTGTGGCATTTAGGCCAGCAGATGCTGCTCGCTCAAGTAAATCTAATGTAGTTATAGTGTTTTTTCTTGGCCAATAATCGCTAGCTCCTACTTTAAAGGCGTTAAGGCGTGCCGCAAATTTTCTATTTTTTTCAAAAGTCATTTTTGGGTTACGACCAGTCTTTGAATACCATTGTGTTCAGATAAATTTACCAACATTAAATTTTCGAATTGTGAAAAAAATTATTATCTTAAAAATAAAATTGCTAAAACTGCATTGGTACAGTGCATAATTTTTTTCAATTTATACTCCTTTTTTCTTTAAAAGTACAATTTGATTATATACTTTGTTTTGTTAGTGATAAAGTAGAATCTAATATTTAAAAAATGTAAGTTATGGAGAAATTAATGTTGTTCGATACTCATCTGCATTTGATATATCCGGATAGGTTGACCTATCCTTGGTTAGATAACGCTCCACTGCTTAACAAACCAAGTCTTTACCCCAATTATGAAAAGTTAGCTGGTCGATTGGGAATTACTGGATGTTTTCATATGGAGGTTGATGTCATAGAACAACAAATAAAGGAGGAAACTAATTTAATTAATGAGTTAATGCGACAGCCTAACACTTTGCTTGCAGGAATGATTTCATCTTGTCGACCAGAAAACGAAAAATTTCCTAATTTCCTTGATTGGGTACTTGAAACTCCATCTATAAAGGGATTGAGGCGGGTTTTACATGTTGTTCCAGATGATGTTTCAAAAACAGAAATATTTAAAGATAATGTAAAGCGGTTATCTGGAACCGGAATTACTTTTGATTTATGCGCATCAGCAAAACAATTATCCTTGCTTAACGGCCTTGTGGATCATTGTCCAGACGTGACTTTTATTCTTGATCATTGCGGTGTTCCAGATATCAATTCAGGAGAATATAGTTCTTGGAGCAGTAATGTTTTGGAACTTTCAAAGCGACCAAATGTCTTTTGTAAAATTTCAGGTATAATTGCATACGGTAATCCAGAGACTTGGACGTTAAGTGAGCTTCGTCGCTATTTTGAGCACATTGTATCAGCTTTTGGGCCTAAAAGATTAGTATGGGGTAGTGATAGTCCGGTATGTAATCTTGGTGCTAATCTTGAAACTTGGGTGGCTGTAACTAGAGCCTTATGCAATGACTGGACATCTGATGATAAAGATGCGCTTTTTTATAAAAATGCTCAAAAGATTTGGAATATATGATAAAAATGTAAAGGTTGCGTTTTTTGTATATTAAGAATTACTACTCGCAGTGCCGTTGTTTTATAAGAGTTGAACTATTAGAATATTGGAGAAAAAATAATTATTAATATCAATGAAATAGAGAACTTAAATACAGTTTGGCCATTACCGGCAAAAAAGAAGAAAATTGTAATTATTGGAGCTGGCGGTATTGTCTCGGACGCGCATCTTCCCGCATATAAAAAAGGTGGTTATGAGGTTTATGGGATTTATGATCCGTTGGAGGAGAAAGGAATTAAATGTGCAAAAGACTTTGCTATTAATAAGATCTATACTGACCTTGAGGAGGCGCTGAGGGAAAAGAATGTCATATTTGATATTGCCGTTCCACCCTCTTCCTTACTTGATGTTGTTCGAAAAATTCACAAAAATTCAATTTGTCAATTTCAAAAACCACTCGGTAATAGCCTCGATGAGGCGCGTGAAATTACAAAAATTGTGAAAAAAAATAACATTTTAGCGTGCGTAAATCTACAGCTTAAATTCAGTCCAATGATGCTGGCTTTGAGGGATGCAATAAATAAAAATATGATTGGTAAAATCACCGATGTAGAGGTGAATTTGTCAGTGTCCACGCCTTGGCATTTGTGGCCTTTTATGGAGGAGTTAGAGCATGTCGAAGTTCCACTTCATTCTATTCATTATTTGGACTGGATAATTTCTATTTTAGGAAAACCAAAAGGCGTTTTTTGTAAATCTGTAAGTCATCCTCTATTTCCGAAGATGAATGATTCTCGATCTAGCATAATTATGGATTATAATGGGGTGCGGTGTTGTCTTTCGCTAAACCATACTCACGATACCGACCGACAGGGAATGAAGCATTCGCACGCATATGCCAGGGTTGAAGGTTTAAAAGGGGCGGCACATGTCAATTTGGGGTTACTGCTTGATTATCCCATCGGAGAGCCTGAGGAGGTAGAAATCACCTCTGAAAATGTACCATGGACCAAAGTTAAAGATGTTGGGACTTGGTTCCCGGATGCTTTTTTAAATAGTATGTCGAGTTTACAAAGGTTTGCATCAGGTGAAGATAAGTTTTTGCCTCATTCTGTGGATAACTCATTTATTACAATGTCGGTGGTAGATGCGTGCATTAATTCAAGCCGTAGCTCTGGGGCTATTTTAGAAAATTAGTTTGCTTACAGTAGGTCAATTTTGTCGTTTGTGTTTGATTGGCGGGCTAAATGAGTATTTAGCCCGCCATGTATTTGTTATCTAGATGGCAATGGCATCCAGTCTGTCATTGCTACATCAGCGTGTTGAAATTGAGGCATTTTGGAACCGAGATCTTCCATGTTTTTAATGTTCTCTGCGTTAAGAAATGCCTGAG
>MDSV01246115.1_pt1 | contig 13628 bp, 16 predicted proteins | sample 810851 | NCBI WGS metagenome assembly MDSV01 (sample SAMN05326640, study PRJNA326480) | marine metagenome | isolation source: seawater | place: Atlantic Ocean: North East | collected 2012 | reverse complement strand
TTAATTGCCCTTATAGTTAAATGGTATAACGTGTCCATGGTAAGGATAAATTTCAAGTTCGATTCTTGGTGAGGGCACCATTTAAAAAATTTATCAATATATATTAAAGTAGGTTAAATAATCATATGGAAAAAAAACTTAAAAATTATTTATTAATTTATTTATCTATACTTTTTATTTTTTCGATTTTTTTCTTATATTTAAAACATAGTGTTGGAAATGACTCTACTATTTCTGAGTGGTTGATTAATTATTCTGGAGGTTTTACTAAAAGAGGAATTATTGGTCATTTCTCAATTTTTTTAGCGGATTTATTATCTATAAAATTAAGAGAAGCCATTTTATTATTTCAAATTTTAATTGTTGGAATTTACTACATACTTTTATTTATTTTTTTGAAAGATGTAACCTTTGATAGAATTTTATTATTATCAATTTTTACTCCAATTTTTTTATTATACCCGGTCGCTGAGATCGAGGTTCTTGCAAGAAAGGAAACTTTCCTTTTTGCAATTATGATCTTATACTTAATGATACCTGTAAGTAAAAAAAACTTTCAAAAATATTTTAAACTTACTTTTTTTCCTTTAAGCATCTTAATTTGGGAGCCAATTATTTTTTTATTTTTATTTTGGATAGCGCTTGATATCATTTATTATAAAATTGAAAAAATTGATAAAAAATTTATTAAAGAAACTCTAATTTATTATCCAACAATAATTTTAGCTTTTTATATTGCATTTAATCCATTATCAAATGATCAACATGATAAAATGGTTTTTTTCTTAAGTTCACAATTTAATGAGGTTTGTTATATGTCCTGTGCAAGATTAAAAACTGCTTCGGGAGTTTTGTTTAACTTTCAACATAATATTCCAAAATATTCTATAGAAGTTTTTTTTAGATATTTTTTAATCATTTCAATTGGATTTACTCCTTTATTTATATTATTAATGAATTCTACCACTAAATATAAAAACTTATTTCTTTTTAAAAAATTTAAAAATCTTTTTTACCCTTTTTTAATCATTCTCTCTCCAACTTTAGTATTATTTGCAATGGGGGGTGATTGGGGGAGATGGGTAAATATTTTATACGTCTTTTCTATTTTAACCTTTATAAGTCTTTATAAAAATAATTTGATCATTTTAAATAAAAAAAAATTAAGGACTAATTTTTTTAATAAATTAAATAAAAAATTTTTTATTTTTATATTTATATTTTTCTGTTTTGGCTGGAATCCGAAAACAATAATAACAGGTGATGTTGCCTCATTTCCTGGTTATAGAATTCCATATAAAGTTATAAAAATTTTATCAAACTAGATTTTCTTTAATAAATAAACAGCTATAAGCAAAATAAAAAAACCTAGAATAGGAAAATATATTTCTTTTGATAATAAAAGTTCAAAAAAAGTTGGTGGAGTTAAATTTGCATTAATTATACTTTCAAGTCCACTACCTAAACTTACGATAATAAAAATTTGAGGTAAGATTCCTAAAATTGTACCAAAAAAATAATTTTTTATTTTGATATTAAAAATAACCGGTAAGACATTTGCAATAAAAAAAGGAATTCCTCCGATAAATCTAAAAAGAACAAAATATAAAAATTCTTTCCTTTTTATTTTTTCTTTTATTAAAATAAATTTGTTATGAAATTTTTTTTCAAGCAAATCCTTTAAAAAATAGTTTGCAAATAAATATAAAAAAGTTGCACCTGAAGCTAAAGACACTGTAACAATAAAAGTTCCAATCCATTTACCAAAAAGGAAACCTGCTACTAATGCGACTGGACTTCCAAATCCTAATAATAAAACCCAAATTATGGTAAAAAAGTAAAAGGTTAATAAAATAAACAAAAAATTATTTTGTTTGAAGCTCATAAGAAAATCTCTATTTTTTCTTATTAACTCATAACTAGTAATTTCTTCTATAGAAAAATAATTAAAGAAAAACCACAAAAACGTAGATAATATTAAAAGATAAACTACACTTAAAAAAATTTTTATTTTTGTATCTTTATTCATGAAATAATACTTTAGAAAATTTTCTGTACTTATACATATATTTTTCTTATAACTACGTTTTTTAATATATATATATTTGACCTATAATGAAACGTACATACCAACCTAGTAGACTCGTCAGAAAAAGAAGGCATGGATTTCGATCAAAAATGAAGACTAAAGGTGGTCGAAAATTACTTGCTCGAAGAAGAGCTAAGGGAAGAAAAAAGCTTACAGTTTGATGAAAAGTAAGATAGCAAGCCTCTCAAAAAATTTTGAGTTTAAATCAATTTTAAATGGTAAAAAAATATCTAATAAGTATTCAACAATTTTTTTTAAAAAACTTGATGGAAAAAATATAAAAAAATTAAATATTAGTTTTGTGGCTAAAAAGAAAATTGGTAATGCAGTGAAAAGAAATAAAATAAAGAGAAGACTAAGAAATATTATGAATCATATTTCTAAAGAAAATAAAATTAATCTAAAATTTTCTTATTTAATAATTGCTAAAAAAATTATTTTAGATGTAGATTTCAATAAACTTAAAGACGATTTATCGTTCAATTTTAAAAAAATTAATTCTTAATATGAAATATCTAATCATAAAATTGGTAAAAATATACAAACTTTTAATTTCTCCATTTCTAGGAAATAATTGCAGATACCTTCCAACTTGTTCAGAATATTTCATAGAATGCATAGAACAATTTGGGGTTATAAAAGGTATGTTAAAAGGATTTAAAAGAATCTTGTCTTGTCACCCCATTAAAATTTTAGGGGGAAACGATGGATTTGACCCTGTTATAAAAAAGAAAAATAAATAAATATGGAAACAAAAAATATAGTAGCGGCTATTTCACTAAGTGCAGCTGTAATAATTCTTTATACCTTATTTTTTGCACCTACCACTGAGCAAATAAAAAAATCTCAAAATGAAATAAGTAAAAATCAGACATCTGATACACCTTTGTTGATAGAAGATGAAAAAATAAAAGAGATATCCAGAGATGAAGCAATTAAAAATACTAAAAGGTTAGAATTTGAAAATAACAGCATTAAAGGTTCTATCTCTTTAACAGGTGCAATAATTGATGATTTAATTTTTAAAAATTATACAAATACACTTAATGGGAATGATAATATTATTTTATTAAATCCTAAAGATATTTCAGATGGATATTATGTCGAGACTGGATGGGTTACTAACGATAAAAATATAGATTTACCAAACTCAAAAACGATATGGAAGGTTAACGGAAATAAAAAATTAATACCAAATAAACCTGTAATTCTTTTTTGGGAAAACAAACAAGGTATTAAATTTGAAAAAGAAATAAGTATTGATGACAAATTTTTATTTTCTATAAATCAAAAAATATCAAATAATTCCAATAAAATTTATACTTTTTATCCATACGGCCAGATAATAAGAAATCAGTCACCAGAGATTACAAACTTTTATATTCTTCACGAGGGGTTAATTGGTGTTTTAGATGAACAACTAATTGAAGAAGATTATGATGATATCAAGGAGAAGAAATTTTCTAAAGACGCAGAGACTGGATGGCTTGGGATAACAGATAAATATTGGATATCAACTCTTATACCACAAACAAATGAAAGGTTTAGAGCTGACTTTAATTTTAAAGATAAATTTAAAGCGAGTTTTATTCAAACTAGCCCAATAGAGATTGGATCTAATGAAATAATAAATTCAGTCACCAATGTAATCATAGCTGCAAAAGAAGTGAGTGTAATAGATGGGTATGCAAAAAATTTAAACATAAGCAAGTTTGATTTAGCAATAGATTGGGGATGGTTTTATTTTTTTACAAAAAACTTCTTCTTTGCTATTGATTATTTTTTTAAATTAACCGGTAATTTTGGAATTGCTATTATTTTAATAACGGCATGTATAAGAATAATATTTTTTCCTTTAGCAAATTACTCGTTTAGATCGATGGCAAAAATGAAAGTTCTGCAACCTGAGATGACAAGATTAAAAGAACTTCATAAAGATGATAAAATGAAATTGCAACAAGCTATGATGGCATTATATAAAAAAGAAAAAGTTAATCCTGTTTCAGGATGCTTGCCTATATTTATACAAATACCTTTCTTTTTTGCCATATATAAGGTTTTGTTTGTAACGTTAGAAATGAGACACCAGCCATTTTTTGGATGGATAAAAGATTTATCTGAGAGAGATCCAACATCCATATTTAATTTATTTGGAATAATACCATGGGATCCACCATCTTTTTTACTAATCGGTATTTGGCCTTGCCTAATGGGTTTAACTATGTATTTTCAACAAAAATTAAATCCCACACCTCCTGATCCAATACAGCAAAAAATATTCATGTTTTTTCCACTATTTTTAACAATAATTCTTGCACCATTTCCATCTGGTTTAGTTATTTATTGGACAGTAAATAACATCTTAACAATGGCACAGCAGATTGTAATAATGAAAAGAACTAAAGTAAAAACAGTTTAAACTTTTCTCAATGAACTTTGAAAAAATATTACCTAAAAATGGACCGCCAATAGATGAGGTTTCTAAATATATTAAAAAATATAAAAATGAACTAATTGTTATCAAATATGGGGGCAATGTTTTTATTGATAGACAAATATTTAATAATTTTATTTTAGATATTAGTATATTAAATAAATTAGGTCTTTCAATTGTGATAGTTCATGGAGGTGGTCCAAGAATAAAAAGAGAATTAGAAAAATCAAAAATAGAAACAAGATTTATAAGAGGTCTTCGTGTAACTGATAAAAAAATTATAAATATTGTTGAAAATGTTCTGATTGAATTTAACGAGGATATTGTTAATTCTTTAAAAAAACTAGGCTCTGAAGGAGTGTCAATAAACACTAAAAAAAATAATATTATCCAAGTAATTCCAGAGTCTAAAGAGCTTGGATTTGTTGGTATACCAAGTAAAATTAATATCGATATTATCAAAAAAATATTAGAAAAAAAATTTATTCCTATTATTTCTCCCCTTGGTTTAGGAGAAAATAATCAAGCTTATAATATAAATGGTGATATTGCTGCAGGTGCTATAGCAAAATCTCTGAAATCAAGAAGATTACTTTTAATGACTAATGTAGAAGGTGTTTTAAATAAAGAAAAAAAACTAATAGATGAAATTTCCTCATCTAGTATTTCAGAAATGATTGATAACAATACTATTACCGAAGGTATGATACCTAAAATCAATACTTGTTTAGATGCTGTAGATAATGGTGTAACGGCAGTTGGGATTATTGACGGTAGAAAAAAACATTCAATACTATTTGAACTATTTTCAGATAAAGGATCGGGGACATTAATAAGAAAATGAAAAACTTAAAAAAAATGAAATATCTACTATTAGACTTAGATGGATGTGTATATGGTGAACATAATAATTATCCTCTAGAAAAAGTATTTGGTCAAGTATCTAAACGAATGACAAAATTTATTTCCGAAAGATTAAAAATAGATGTAAAAGCAGCAAAAGAACTGCAAAAGAATTATTTTTATAAATACAACACCAGTCTAAACGGACTTATGATTCATCATGATATTCCACCAGAAGAATTTTTATCATATGTGCACGAAATTGATTTAACATTTATGAAAGAAGATAAATTAATGCGAGATGAACTTGAACAGCTAAATATGGAAAAATTTATTTTTACTAATGGTAGTGCAAAGCATGCAGAAAATATTTTAACACACCTTGGAATATATGACTTGTTTGGAAGGGAAAAAGTTTTTGATATTAAAGATGCTGGATATATACCTAAACCTGAGGAAAAAACTTTTGACTTGATGGTTAAAAAGTTCGGAATCAACCCAAAAGAAACTATTTACGTTGAGGATATCGCAAAAAACCTTAGCATTGGACATAAGCGAGGGTGTACAACTGTTTGGTTAATTAATGATGAGCATTTTGGAAAGATGGAGTCTGATAAAGATTATATCTCATATAAAATTGAAAATCTGTCTTTATTTCTTAGGGAAATAAGGTTATTAAAATGTAAATAAATTATGTCTATTGAAAATATAATAAATGATGCATGGCAAAAAAAAGATCAAGTAAATCCTGATTCAGATAAAAAAATTAAAGATGCGATTAACCAAATTATCAATGATTTAGACAGTGGAAAAATAAGAGTTGCTGAAAAAATTAATGGTGAATGGGTTACACACCAGTATATCAAAAAAGGGATAATGTTAAGTTTTAGGATTCATGGAATGGAAGCATTAAGTGGACCTTATAGCAGTTGGTACGATAAATCTCATTTACTAAAAGGTAAAACAGCTGGTTGGACTAAAGAAAATCATGAAAAAGCTGGCTTTAGAATGGTGCCTAACTCACCAGTTAGAAAAGGGTCTTTTGTTGGAAAGAATGCAGTTTTAATGCCATGCTATATAAACATTGGTGCATATATCGATGAAGGTACAATGATTGATACATTTGCACGTGCAGGAAGTTGTTGCCAAATTGGAAAAAATTGTCATATATCTGCAGGATCAGGTATTGGAGGTGTATTAGAACCTGCGCAAGCGTTACCAACAATAATCGAAGATAATGTTTTTTTAGGAGCAATGTCTGAAGTTGTTGAAGGAGTAATTGTGGGTGAAGGATCAGTTTTGAGTATGGGTATGTATATTGGTCAATCAACAAAGATAGTAAATAGAAAAACAGGTGAAATTACTTATGGTAAAATTCCACCATACTCTGTTGTTGTTCCTGGTTCGTTACCAGATAAAAATAATTCCTCTGCACCTTCTTTATATTGTGCTGTAATAATTAAACAGGTTGATGAAAAAACAAGATCAAAAACATCGATTAATGATCTTTTAAGAGAATAAAAATCATGGTAATTTTAAATGAAGTTAAATTAGCCAAAGAGCTAATAAAGTTTCCATCAATTACTCCAATAGATGCAGGAGTAATGAAATTTTTAGAGAAAAAACTTAAGAAATTGGGTTTTAAAACTAAAATAATTGAATTCAGAGAAAAAAATTTTAAACCAGTTAAAAATTTATATGCAAGGTTAGGAAGTAAAGGACCAAATTTTTGTTTTGCGGGACACTTAGATGTTGTACCTCCCGGTAATATTAATGATTGGACAGTTAAACCTTTTGAACCATCAATTAAAAAAGGTCATTTAATTGGTAGGGGTGCTAATGATATGAAAAGCTCTATTGCAGCTTTTGTCTCTGCTGTTAGTGTTTTTTTAATTAAGAATAAAGGATTTAAAGGATCAATAAGTTTATTAATTACTGGTGACGAAGAGGGTGATGCAATAAATGGAACAAAAAAAGTTGTTGATTATTTAAAGAAGAAAAAGGAAAAAATTAATTTTTGTTTAGTTGGTGAGCCTACAAATCCAAATAAATTAGGAGAAATGATAAAAATAGGCCGTAGAGGAAGTATTACTGGTAAACTTACAATAAAAGGTATTCAAGGTCATGTCGCATATCCACATAGAGCAAATAATCCATCGACTACAATTATTAGAATTTTAAATGAATTAAAAAACATTAAATTTGATAAAGGGACAAAAGATTTTCAACCAACAAATTTAGAGGTTACTAAAATTAATATTGATAATAATGCTGACAATATAATACCAGGATCTGCGGAGGCAACTTTTAATATTAGATTTAATAATAGACATTCATCAAAAACTATTAAAAAAAAACTTAATAAAATTTTTAAAAAAATAAGTAAAAAAAATAAATCAATTTACAAAATAGAGTATAGAGTCTCTGGTGAAGCCTTTTTAACTAAACCGAATCAAACAACTTTTATGATACAGAATGTTGTTGAAAAAATTACTAGAATAAAGCCAGAACTTTCTACAACTGGAGGCACATCAGATGCAAGGTTTTTAAGAAAAATATCTCCCTGCTTAGAATTTGGTTTAGTTGGAAAAACTATGCATAAAGTTGATGAAGCCGTATCTTTAAAAGATTTAAAAAACTTAACAAAAATTTATCAAAATATTTTACAAAATTATTTCAAGTGAAAACTGCAATAGTAAGTTCTGGGTCGTGTGAAAAACATATTACTGGAGACGGACATCCTGAACAGCCAAAAAGGATACTTTCTATTAAAAAAAAATTAGAAACTAGAAATGATTTAATATGGGAAAAGCCCGATAAGGTCCCAAATAATATACTAAAAATTACACATTCTAATAAATATATTAAAAATATTGAAAAATCATTCCCAAAAAATGGACTAAAATTTTTAGATGGTGACACGGTAATTTCCCCAGGTAGTAAAGAAGCAGTTTTTGATGCAGCTGGATCAGTAATTAGAGCAATTAATGGTATTGAAAAAGGTGAATTTAAAAATGCTTTTTGCTTAGTAAGACCTCCCGGTCATCACGCTGAAAAAAATAAAGCTATGGGTTTCTGTGTCATAAATCAAGCAGGAATTGCAATGAATTATTTAATCAATAAATTTAAATATAAAAAAATTGCTTGTGTAGATTTTGATGTACATTGGGGTAACGGAAATTATGATGTAATGCGAGATAATAAAAATGCACTTTACATCTCAACTCATCAACACCCTTTTTACCCAGGTGGAGGAACAGAAAAAGATAAAGGAAACTTTAATAATTCGTTAAATATTCCTTTACCAGCCGGCACAAATTCTGAACAATATTTTAATGCTTTTAATAGAGTTTTAGATAGATTAATAGATTTTAAACCAGATTTTCTGTTATTTTCAGCTGGCTTTGATGCGCATAAAAACGACCCGTTAGCCCAATTCGAATTAAATTCAAAAGATTTTTATGAAATAACTAAAAGAGCATTAAAAGCCACTAATGAGCATACTAATGGAAAAGTTGTTTCCATACTTGAAGGTGGTTATGATTTAAATGCACTGGCTGAAAGTGCTAATGAACATGTTAACGCACTTTTAGAATTCAATTGAAAAATATTTTATAATCTATAATTAAATTATATGAAACTGTATAAAGTTAAAAAATCAAACATAGATAATAAAGGTCGTGGTCTTTATGCGGCAAAAAAAATTAAAGCTGGAACTAAGATTATTGATTATAGAGGTAAAATAATTACCAATAAACAAGTCGATAAGTCAGATAAATATAACAATGATAAGCCTATTTATTTATTTACTTTAAACAAAAGATACACATTGGATGGCGATTTCTCATGGAATACCGCTGGATTAGTTAATCATAGCTGTGACCCTAACTCTGAATATGACGGTAAAGGTTTTAAAATTTGGATAACTGCTACAAAAAATATTGAAAAAGGTGAAGAGATAACATGCGATTACGGTTTTAGTTTTGATAAAGATTATAAACAATTTCCTTGCAAATGTGGTGTAAAAAATTGTTGTGGCTACATAGTTCGTGAAGAGTCTAGATGGCGAATAAATAAAAAATTTTCAATGTCGCAAAAAAAAAAATTAATAAATAATTCTTTTTAAATAAAGTCCTTCAGGAGGAGCTGGGGGGGCACATAAAATTCTTTTCTTTAACTTAACAACTCTCTCAAATCTTTTTAGGGTCCATTTTTTTTCACCAATATATTTTAAACATCCAACCATCGAACGTACTTGTTGTTGTAAAAATGACCGTGATACAAATTCTATTTCAATTTTATTTTTAATAGATTTAATTTTAACTGATTTAATAGTCTTAATTGGACTTTTTGCTCTGCAACTAGAGGCTCTAAAAGTAGAAAAATCTTTAGTTCCAATTAACTTTTGAGCACCCTTTTTCATTAAATTTAAATTGAGTTTTTTCATAATATGCCATGCTCTATTTTTTTCTAAAACTGGCTTACTTACTCGATTAATAATTATATACTTATATATTCTCAATTTTGCTGAGTATCTTGCGTGGAAATTGTTATTCTTTTTTTTTATTTTTAAAATCACTATACCCTCTTTATTTAAAAAGTGATTTACTGATTTTATGAACTTGTCTAGTTTAATAATTTTAAATTTACAATCAAAATGGGCTGATTGTTCATATGCGTGTACTTTCGAGTCAGTTCTACCCGCTGCAAATAAAATTATATTTTCTTTTAAAAGTTTTGAAATTTTTTTTTGAATTACTCCTTGAATACTTTTGCCTTTTTTTTGAATTTGCCATCCAATAAATTTAGATCCTTCGTACTCAATTAATATATGATATCTATACATTATTCAAAAAACAGCCTCTTTTGATTTGAGAACCTAACAAAAATTCAGATGTTTTTTGTGGTCTTTTACCTTCTCGTTGAATCTCTAAAACCTTAATTGACATTTCTTTGCATGCAATATCAAGACTATCGCTAATTACTTCACCAGGTAATCCACTTAAATTATTTAATTCTGCATCAACAATTTTATACCTTGCACCTTTAAAGAAAAACACGGCCCCATTTAGTCCTTTAATATTAGCTATAATATTTTTTGCTGGAATATCCCAATTAATATTAAATTCCTTTTTTTCAATTTTTTTAGCGTAAGTAGCTTTTGTGTGATTTTGATTTTTGAAAACTGCTTTATTATCTAATATATTATCAATATCATCTAAAATTTTTTCAGAAGCAACTATTGATAATTTTTCTGACAAACTTTCTGCTTTATCATTTTTATCAATATTTATTTTATAAGAACTACAAATTGGTCCTTCATCTAATTTCGAATTTATTTTCATTATACTTATTCCTGTTTCTTTTTCCAAATTCATAATTGCTCTTTGGATTGGAGCTGCGCCTCTGTAATATGGAAGTAAAGAAGCATGTATATTAATAAAACCTTTTTTTGATAATTTTAAAAAGTTTTCTGGTATAATTTGACCATAAGCAACAACCAAAACCAAATCTGGATTTAAATTTTTTAAATACTCATATTCTTCTGAATTATTTTTTAAATTAGCTGGAGTTCTGACTTCTAAACTTAAGGTTTCAGAAATTAAATTTACTGGGGACTTTGTTAACCTCATGCCTCGATGAGATTTTTGAGCCGGCTGGGTATAAACTGCAACAATCTCATAACCATTTTGATATATCGATTTTAGAATAGGTACAGCAAAACTAGGGGTACCCATAAAAACTATTTTTTTAAGCATATTTAAACAATTATCCTATCAAGATTTTGCTTATTTTTAGAAAGTTTTTTTACAATTAAATCTCTTTTTAATTTTGATAAAAAATCAATAATCAATTGTCCATCTAAATGATTAATTTCATGCTGAATACAAGTGGATAAAAGATTGTCACATTTTATTTCTTTTTTTTTACCATCTAAATCAATATATTCAATCCAACAAAGTTTTGGCCTCTCAATTTCAATAAAAGTTTCTGGTAAACTTAAACAACCTTCTTCATATATAGATTTCTCCTCACTTCTTTTTTTTATAATTGGATTAATAAAGCACATAGGATTTTTTTTTGCTTTGTTTTGAGAAACGTCTAAAACAATCACCCTTTTGGGAATTCCAATTTGAATTGCAGCTAGACCAATTCCACTGTGATGATACATTATATCAAACATTTCATTGACTAGTTTTTTTTCATTTGATCCAACTTTTTCAATCGGGCCTGAAATTTTTCTTAACGTTTCGTCAGGAACAGTAATTATTTTTCTCATAGAAATCGAAATATTTTAATCTTTTAAATTATATTTTTAAAGGGAGAACTTGAAGAATTATATCATTCCTTATTTTATCTACATTTAGTTTATTTAATGTTGTAATTATAAAATATAAACTTTCAGTACCTAAATTATTTAAATCATCTTCACCTATTATTTCAACCAATCTGAGCATAATCATGGCCAATTCACCATCATTTATCATTACTTCAATATCAGTAGGAATATTTGCAGTATTTAACTCAAGTAGATTTTGTTCTTTTTCTGAAATTTTTAAACCGTCAGAAATTAGGGACTCTACAATAATTTTATCTTTTAAAGAGAAAAAATATTTTTTATTTTTTTTTATTTTTTTTAACATTTTTTCTAATTCTTTCCTAGATTTATCTAATTCCATATCTCCAGAAAAATAATTGATTAATTTTGACTGATATAAAACTTTATTGTTAAATTTTATTTTTTTAATTTTGGGATCATTCAAAGCTATATAATAATCATAAAAAAATTTATATTTATTAGGTATTTTTTTTTCATCTATTTGCTCTAGAATTTTTATAAACTCAACATTAAATGCGTTCTCGATTTTGCTTTTTTTGAATGACTCTTTTAACAATTGTAACAGTTCAATTTTATCAGCATCATCTTTTGAGAGAAGAATTCCTTGGTACAATAAAGCTCTGGATTGGTTTTCTGGTATCAACTGATATTCATCTTTAAGATTTATTAATTGGTTTATACTAAATCTATAACGAGTATATAGGCTCAGTAAATCATTCTCCGGGTAATTTGAATTATGAGTTGCATTTTCGATAGAAATTATTTTTTCATCATTTTCGATATCTATATCATCTAAATTCTGTAATAAATTAAAAGAATTTAAATATCTCCAAATATTTTTTTTTGTATTTTCATTTGGTTCAAATACAAATTTATCATTTGAAATTCGAGATAAGTGGAAATTTAAAATATTATTTTCAAAAATTTTTAAATTTGTACTTTCTGTATAGCCCATAAGAAAATTAAATTTATCTTCAAAAAAATTATCTTTAAAGTTATTTTCCTTTAGTAAATCAAATTGAACTTGTGCAATTTCTTTTTTATTTTCATTAATTAAGCAATAAACTTGAAATTTTGATGTATAAAAATTTTTTGGTAGAAATTGTATTATATCAAATACTTCACAGGCGTTTTCTAAATCACCATTCGATAAATACTCATCTAAGTAAAAATTAAGAAGATCAGAACTTATTTTTTGATTATTATTGTTTTTTATAAAATTTTTTATAAGATCTAAATCTTTATTTTTAATTAACCAATCTATCTTTATTTTTAAAAATTCTTCTTCGGTAAAACTTTTTGGTATGAATGTGTTTGTTAGAATTAGATTGTTATAAATTTTTTTTGAGTCTTTTGATAAATTCAAATTATTTATTTTAGAAATAATTTTCAATATTTTTTCTTTTTCAGATGACTCCCACATATTAAGTGAGAGATCATTCTCAGATGGGTCATATATTCCAAACAAGTATTTTTTATCTTCTAATATTTTTTGCTCTTCTTGAATCGATACTATTTGATTTTCAATTTGTAAGTTAATTGACGTCTCATTTTCATCATTATTATTTTTACTTTCAATTTCAGCATTTTGAGCTGCATTTTCTTTATCTGTGTTCCATATGTCAACTGGTTCATTTGAGTTAACATTACTGAATATTAAACAAAAAAATAATGTTGTGAGCTTATTAATTAACTTTTTTGAGATTCTCATTTGGAATTACTTTTTCTATCGTCTGATTAGGCGCTGGAAAATTAATTTTATCTACCAACATGAGTATAATAAAAAATATAAAGCATGCTATCGCGACTCTGATGATAATTTTCATCAGAAAATTTGAGCTACCTATACTTGTTTTTTTATGAAATTGCATATAACGTTTATTAATTTCAAAATAAGACATATTTGTGTTTTTTCAATAAAG
>MDSV01247914.1_pt1 | contig 13629 bp, 13 predicted proteins | sample 810851 | NCBI WGS metagenome assembly MDSV01 (sample SAMN05326640, study PRJNA326480) | marine metagenome | isolation source: seawater | place: Atlantic Ocean: North East | collected 2012 | reverse complement strand
CAAACTTGGAAATAAATTAATTTTTTCTTGAATAACTTTAATTAAGAATTTATTTGCAATAGGGCCTTCTATCCAAATAAATTTATTATTCTTTCTTTTACCATCTATTACTTCAAGAAGATATAATTCAGTTATTAAAAGGATATTACCAATCCTTTTGCCGTTAATTTTTACAATTTCAATATTAAATAATTTAAAAATAATACATAAGATCAATCCAAAAGTATAGATTGGTAATTTTAAAAATTTTTTATAATGAAGCAGGTTTTCCAGTGTGTCTATTTTCTTGATAGTTTGACTCGGTTGTATAAAGGCCTAGGAACCATCTTCCGCTTTCAATAGAGTCAATTGAACCTTGGGGGATATCACAAGTATCTACTCCATGATAAATAGTTGCAATACCAAAACAAAGATCTCCAATATCAATAGACTTTTCTAAATCAATTTTTTTATTATTTTTGTCAATTGCATACATACCTCCATTTACGTAATCAACACCTTTTTTTGTTAAGTAAGAGGAAATAAAGAATTTTTGATAAAGATATGGATCTTGATGTAGCTCTAAATAACCACTTTTTGGTGGGTATCTAACCACCTGAACTCTGTCAACAATTCCATCACTTGGAATGGTATTTTCCCAAACATTCTCAAAATAGCCACTAATAAACTTAAGAGTTCTCCACCTGGGATAAAGATATTCATAAATTTTTAGAGACTCCTTATGATCATTAAAAGGGAAAAAGTAAGCAGTCATTTTAACTTGCTTAAAAGAGTATTTTTTGGAAAGATTTTCATCAATAAATCTGCAAAAATTTGGAACATCATCTAGTATTTTATGAAATTCTGACTCTTGATTAAGGAATTTTTCATTAATTACATATGATTTTAAATTATTAAGAAATTTATTTTCAAAAGTATTTTTTAAAATGTATATATCACCATTTTGTAAACTATTAAAAAGTTCAAAGAAATTATCATTACAATTTAAATGAAACTTTTGATAAAAATCTACCCATTCCATTATTATTAATTTATTTAATCTTTTAGGAAGCTTACTTGTATCAACATTTTTCCATAATTCTGAATATGGGTTATTTGTGTCATAGTAATTATTGATATCTAAAGACATATTTTAGATATGATATGTGTTGGTTTCTAATGCGTCAACATTTAAAGAAGATCCATTAAGCAATCTAGCATTCTTAGAAATTAAAAATTCTATTATTGGAAAATAATCATTTACATTATTAATTTTACGTTGAAAAGTTTTATAATTTTTAAAATCATTATACGCTTTTGGATTTGTAATTTTAAGCCTATTGAATGCATTACCATAACCTTCAAAGGCTCCAGGAAGAATTGAATAAACATATATTTTTTTTTCAAATAAATTTATAGCTAAACTTTTAACATAAGCTAATATTGATGACTTTATTGTATTATAACCAACTGATCCTATTGCTTGCAATGATGCGGTTGAACCGACCATAATAATTGAGCTATTTTTTTTCATTTTTAAGTTTAAAGACCTATTTACTTCTGCAGCTATACCGATGTTTATATTAAATAATTTTTCAAATTCTATTTTTTTTAATAGTGGTTCTTTAAATCCTAAACCACCTCCAAGCGAGTGGATAAGAACATCTATTTTATTAAATTTTTCATGTACATATTTTTCAAAATTGATTAGATCTCTTTCAATTGATAAGTCACCTTGGTGAAAAAAAAGTCTTGATGTAAATTTTTTTTGTAATTTATTTAAAAATTTTGGATCTCTTCCAGAACAAATTACTTTGTTTGATTTGTCTTTAATAAAGTTTTTGGCTAGCGCAAAACCAAGTCCTTTAGTAGATCCAGTAATAACAATATTCATGTTTTTTCTCTCAGATTTAGTGTTTTGGCATTGGTAAAATAATAATCACCCTTAAAATTACAAAAATTTAAAACATCTATCCATTCATTCTTTTTAAGTATGGTTGTTCCTAATAAAGTCCATTTTTTAAACAAAAAGTAATCCTCTAAAGCCTCATATGAAGCTAATGTAATAAATGATTTATCCCTAGATACTCTTTGAATTTCATTTATTGATTTTATTGCATCTTTAAGATTAAACGCATACACAACTCCAATAGCTAAAACAAAATCAAAGTAATTATCTGGAAATTCAAGATTTAAGTAATCGCCTTGTGCTACAAATTTACTAATCTCATCTTTAGTATTACTTATACAGTATTTGCTTGAGTCAACACCGAAAATATTAATATTAGGGTTTAAGTTATGTATATCATATAAAAGAAAACCTTTTTCAGAATTTATGTGCAATAAATTTGAGTTATTTTTTATACTATATTCATTAATAATTTTTTTTGCTAATTTTACCCACCTACCATCATAATAGTACCCACCATATCCATCATTCCTATCTCCATCAAAAAATTCTTTGTCTCTATTTACTGCATTTATTCTGTTAGAAATCTTTCTTAAATTTTCTGATACATATCTAGGTTCCTTAGGTGATGGATAACCTTCAAGTAAATTAAATTCTCTCAATTTATTTATTGGTTTTATAAAAAATATTAAGAGCTTCTTTGAACCAAGGTCCCAAGTCTTTGTAATGTGCAGTTGTAATTAAATTATTATCAACAACGGCTGGTTTATCTGAATATATTGCTCCTGCGTTTTCTAAATCATCTTTCATACTGTAGTATCCTGAGACATTTCTATCTTTTACAATTCTTGCTGAAATTAGAAGTTGGGCTGCACTACAGATACAAGCAATTACTTTTTTATTTTTATCAAAATCGCTTATGAAGTGAATTATTGAGTCAATTAATCTAATTTTTTCCATAGACTTAACTCCTCCAGGCAATACGCAAAAATTATATTTACTCACATCAAGCGAATCAGGTGTTATTATTCTTTGGTCTTTATTTGGAGGAATGCTTATTCCTTGAAAACCTTTTACAAAATCTCCTTCAGGTAAACATACATCAATTTCAAACTGTTCTTCTAAAAGTCTATAGTAGGGATAAACAAACTCTTGATCTTGAACTAATTGAGATGAAATAATTACAGCCTTTTTAATCAAAATAAAAACTTTCTTTAATTAATTTCTGATCGATAAAAGGATACATGTCTTCAAAAGTTGTTGGTATCGTTTTTCCATTCTTATCTCTGCGATTTATTGCCTTGGGTTGCTGCTCCTGACTATGGCTCATAAATAATTCACATATTACTGCACCTTTTTTGGATAATACATCTTTAATTTTATTACTTAAGTTATTGTTGTTTTTTATAGACATATATTTAATTTTATGTGCTTTTGAAATATCTCTATAATTTGGAAAGGAGATACCTGAGTCTTTATCGGCTCCCATTATTCTCTTATTAAAGCCTAATTCTTGGGTCTGTTTTATAGTTAAGTAACCTCCATTATTAAAAATAAAAATTTTTAAAGGTATATTGTGATGCATGACAGTGGAAAGTTCTTGTAAATTCATTTGAAAGCCCCCTTCTCCACTAAGACATATAATATGTCTTTTTTTATCTGAAAAAAAGGCACCAACCGCTGCTGGCAAACCCCATCCCATTGGTGCATGACCAGAGTTTGTAAATAATCTCTGACCTTTTTTTAATTTAAAAGCTTGGTGTGTTCCAACAAAAGACAAACCCATATCAGTAACAACGGAATATTTACTATTTAAACGTTTTGATAAAGCTTCAATAAAATAGTATGAATTTACATCTTTCTCGTACCTGTAAGACTTTTCAACTATTGGAAATTTTTTCCTTATTGATCTGCAGTAATTTTGCCATCCTTTATCTTCTTTTCTAATTTTACGCATGACTGATGATAGCTTTGATAAAAAAAAATTTGCATCAGACTCAATATGTATATCAATAAATTTAGTATTTTTTTTATTGAGCTCGTTGTTATCTATATCAACCATAATTTTTTTTGCATTTCTCGCAAAATCGTTTGAATTATATCCGGTAATCATAAAAGGTAGTCTTGTACCAATTGAGATGTAGAGATCACAACTTTGAATAATAAAATTTGAACCTCTCTCCGCAAAAGCTCCAGGTTTACCTATATACAAAGGATGATTATGATCAATTAAATCTGAAGCGTTCCAAGTGAGAGCAAATGGAATTTTATGTTTTTCAATAAATTTTCTCACTAGATTGTCAGACCTGCTAATTCTAACTCCATGACCTAAATGAATTATAGGTTTTTTTGCTTTGTAAATTAGATTTGCTATTTTTCCAATCTTATTTTCTATTTTAAAATCTTCTTTTAATTTAGGTTTAAAGGATGGGATTTTATTTGGTTCTATATTACTATTTTGGATATCGGCAGGAATATCAATCCACACTGGTCCCGGACGCCCCTCATTACAAATATAAAACGCTTTTTCTAAATAGTATTTTATAGAATTTGGATTTTTAATTACAATGGAAAATTTTGTATTGGTCTTTACAATTGGGACTATGTCAGTCTCTTGAACGCCTATTTGTCTTATACCTGAATTACCCACTGTTTGATTTAAATATACTTGTCCAGATATAAATAACATTGGAATAGAGTCTATCCAACAACAAGAGACTCCAGAGACTGAATTAGTGCCCCCTGGGCCAGTTGTTACTATTGAACATCCAATTGAATTTTTATTTCTAGCATATCCTTCTGCTGCATATGCTGCGGCTTGTTCATGATGGCATGATATATATTTTAATTTTTTTGCTTTATATAATGCATCACATAAAAATATTGATCCACCTCCACTAACAGTAAAAACAGTATCAATTTTTTTTTTCTCCAAAAATTGGATAACGTAATCAGCAAGTCTCATTTTATAATTCAAACATATTATTAATGTATTTTATAAACCTTAACGACACTCAGTGTATTTTTAATTTTAAAAACTTTTGATAAAATTCTAAAGTCATCTGTCTTAACAATATCTCCGTAAGATAATACACTTCTGCCATTTTTATCACATATTGATCCATCTAATATTCCAAATATTGAACTTTCCTTATTTTTTAAAAGAGAATTAAAATTTTTGTGAACTTCAATTGATATTTCAATATTGTTCATTTTGTAAATTTGTTTTTTGCCATGTACTGGTTTTTTAAATTGTAAGTGATCAGATTTAGTGAGGGATGTATGTTTTCTTCCTTCATATGACATTTGTGTTCTACCATATATATCTTTAAATCTTACTAAATCATTTTTGTCGACAGGTGTTTCAAACTCTAGTGCAATTAATCCTTCTTTAGAAATAGACTTGATTGAATGAAAAAGACCTCTAGCCATCATTCTTTTTGCTGGTGATGATTTAACTTCAGTATTCTTTTTTCTAAGACCTAATTGGAACTCTGCCTTTCCTTTTAAAAGAATGAAACCACTTTTTTTTTTGGGATGACAATGTAATGATGTTTTTTTTCCAAAATCTAGATTAAGCAATGTGAGAGATAAATTGTTCTTATTTCTATATACCACATATTCATATCCCCAAGGCTTTATAACAATTTTATCATCATAGAAGCTACTCTTAGATTTTGCTTTTTGAATTGATTTACTGGATTTTTTTTTCATAAAAAAGTTTTATTTTTTCTACCATAAAAACTAGTTGATCCTTAGTTAAATATTGATGCACTGGCAGCGTTATTAGGCTTTTAGCTTGAGTGTTGACATTAATAAATTCATTTTGATTAAGCTTTAGATATTTTGAGGCTTTTTGTTGATTTAATGGAATTGGGTAGTGAATTTTTACTTCAATTTTATTCTTAATTAAAAATTTAACTAATTTATCTCTTTTTTTGACAGTGCACATGTATAGTGAAAAAGTTTCAAGATATTTATTAGGTCTATGAGGTATGACAACATTTGGGTATAATTTTAATAATTCTTTGTCTAAGATATTTGCATTTATATTTCTGCGTTTTACTGTTCTTTTTAGTTCTTTTAATCTATGCATTGCGACAATAGCTTGTAAAGGTTGTAGTCTCATGTTGACTCCCCAAAAATCTATATGATCTCTATCTCTCATTCCATGATTTCGGTATTTTTGAGTCCACAAAAAAAGTTTTTTATTGTTTGTAACGACCATGCCACCATCGCCCATAACATTTAAAGATTTAAGTGGATGCATGCTATAGGCACTTATTTCACCAAAAGTTCCTGGTGCTTTTCCTTTAATTTTTCCACCTATACCCATGCATGCATCCTCAACTACTTTGAGATTATATTTTTTTGAAATTTTTAAAATTTTTTCAATTTCTGGTGAAGCACCTCCCCAATGAACTGGCAAGATGACTTTAGTTTTTTTGGTAACTTTATTTTCGATTCTACTAATATCTATTTGGAATCTGTCATCACAATCAACCAATATAGGTTTTGCTCCACATGCTACAATAGCTCCAACAGTAGCATAAAAGGAGTTTGCAACAGTAATAACTTCATCACCCCTTCCAACACCTAATGATTTCAAACAAATAATTAGAGCATCAGTACCATTGTTTGTAGAAATGCAGTATTTTGAACCAACAAATCTAGCAAATTCTTTTTCAAATTTATTTACATATTCACCAAGTGTGAAATCTGTTTTGCTTATAAGCTCTTTCCATTTAATAAAAATCTGTTTTGAATTTTTATTATTAAACTCTATAGGAAGGTAATTATAAGGTACTTTAAAACTCATTTACCTTTAAAAAAATTTTTAATATTCTTAATTACATAATCAATTTGATTTTCTGACATACCAAGAAAAGATGGGAGGCTTAATACTTGATTTGAAAGTTTTTCAGTTACAGGAAAGCTTCCCTTTTTATATCCTAAGAATTTTGCCGCAGGTTGAAGGTGAATGGGTGTAGGGTAATGAACGAGGCTCTGAATGCTTTTTTTCTTTAAATAGTCTTGAAGCTTATTCCTTTTTTCAGAAAATATTATATAAGTTTGATAAACGTGGTATTCATCCTTATTTTCAGATGGGATAACCACATAATCTTTTAAGTTGTCATTGTAAATCTTTGCTATTTTTCTTTTATAACTATTTATTTTATTAATTTGTTTTAATTGAACGTTAAGTATTGAAGCATGTATTTCATCTAATCTGCAATTGCAACTAAAAAAATCACAAGTATCTCTTTTAGAAAGACCATGATTTTTTCTTATATTAATATTTTTAATAAATGATTTTTTATTTGAAACAATCATTCCACCATCGCCAAAGGAAAATAGATTTTTTAAAGGATGTAGACTAAAACAACCAAAATCACCATAACTACCAACTTTTTTGTTTTTAAGCTTTGCGCCAAAAGATTGGGCAGCATCTTCAATAACAAATAGATTATATTTCTTAGCTATAGAGCAAATTAAATCCATTTTTGCTGGTCTTCCAGTTAAATGAACAGCCATAATAGCTTTTGTATTTTTAGTTATAGCCTGTTCAATTAAATCAACATTGATATTCCAATCCTCCGAGATATCTACAAACTTTGGTATGAGATTGGCTTTAATTATAGAAGATGTAGAGGCAATAAAAGAGTTAGGTGGAGTAATAATTTCAGATCCCTCTTTAAGCTTTAATTCCTCAATTCCCATTCTCAATGCACAAGTTCCGTTAGAGGTACCAGACGCAAACTTGACGCTACAAAACTTTGCAAAATTGCTCTCAAACTTAGAACATTCTTTACCATTTATGTAATTGCCAACGTTTAAAGTTTTTAAAAATTTCTTTGTATATTCATTTTTATTATCTGAAATAATTTTTTTAAAAGATGTGTATGGAACTTTCATTTATATTTTATTTTTTATTATAATGATTTGACCCAATTTTCTATAGATGTAAATTTAATTTTTTTAGATATGAGACTTAATTTTTTTACATTAAAGGCTCTATAGCCATTATGAGGCATTTTACCAACTCTTTTAGTAAATAATATATTCGATTTTTTATATTTTGATTTAAATATCTTAGCAATATTAAAGAAACTATAAATCTTTCCAGTAGATAAATTGAACTCTCCATCTAAGTTTTTATTAATACATCTACAAATTAATTTTGATAAATCTTTTATATAAATATGGTCTCTTCTCTCTTCGCCATTTCCAAAAAGAACAATATCTTTATTTTTTTTAACAAGTCTTAAGAATTTATTTGGTCCATAGCCATTATGTGGATCATCTTTTCCAAAAACAAGGGTGGGTCTAAAAATAGTAATTTTACTATTTTGATAATTTTTTTTAATATAAGCCTCTCTTGTTAAATGCATTAATCCATGAAAGCTATTAGGATTTGTCTTTGATTTTTCATTAAGTTTTTTCATAGAATCAGAATAAACTGCATCTGAACTCAAATAAAAAAAATGGCTAATTCTTATTTGATCTAAAGCAAGAGTAAAGTTTTCTATAATTTTAATATTTTGCAACAGCATTTTTTCATCCTTTGCAGGCACTCTTCCTGCAGCAAAAAATATTTTATCGCCATCTTTAATGTATTTACTCAACTTACTTTTTAAGTTTTCTTTTTCTAAATCAACTTTTCTTCTATTAATTTTGATAATTTGATATTTATATTTAGATAATTCAGATATTACATTTTTAGCTATAAAACTATCTGAGCCAATAAAAACAATTCTTTTATTCAATTTCATTACCTAAAATAATATGGCTAATTCCATACTTTTTAAAATTTATATTTTTTAGCAAATTAAACGGGTCAATGACAATCTTATCTTTAAGTTTTTTAAGTTGTATTATATTGACTTTACCGTAACCATACCAATCATTTGATATAATAAGTAAGTTTGAATTATAAAAAACATCATTAATTTTTTGAACTCTTTGATGATGGTCTTTTGTTAAAATTTTAGAAATAAATGGATCATAGTAATTAATTTGTGATTTTTTAAAATTATTAAGTATTTCTAATGCAGCTGAATTTTTAGTCGAGTTAGTATCTGCTTTATAAGATATGCCTAATATTGCTAATCTTAAATTTTTATTATCTTTATAACCTAGGGCTTTAAGTTGATTTAATATCCATTTTTTACGAATGATAGAAATTTGTTCAATTGAATTAAAATACTGATTATCTATGTGCAATTTATTATTAATGTAAATTATTGCTTTTAAATCTCTCTCTAAATTACCTCCGGATAAACCAAGGCCAGGTTTTGTATAACTTTTTTTTCCAATTCTTTTATCAAGAATAATTGCTTCTCTTATTTTAGTCCAATTTGCATTTGTTTTTTCGCAAATTTGAATTAATTTGTTAGTAGTAGATATCGATGAAATTAAAAATAAATTTATGGATATTTTTGTAAGTTCAGCTGATTGGTAATTCATTAAAATGATATTTGAATTAAACATACTCAAATAATTTTGAAACAATTTAGGTAATTTGATTTTATCGTTATTGCAACCAATTATTAATCTTTCTGGTTTAAGAACCCTTAATAATGCCTTTCCAAATACTAATGTTTCCACATGATAAAATAATCTTTTCTTTGGCCAATCTATTTTTTCCATAAAATTTAATTGAATTTGGCTATGAATGACAAGGATTGCTTTTTTTTTTATAAAGCTTGTAATTAATTTAATAAATTTTTTTAAAGACTCAATATTAGCTTCATTTTCTTTATTAGTCTCAGTGTCTTTAGATATATAAACAATATCACATTTTTTTAAATCATTAGGATCTTGAGTGAAATTAATTTTATTTTTATATTTTTTTAGATGAGATAATAGATTGGGTTCACTAAGTTCAACTGTTTCAGTTTTTGAAAGACTATCAATCAATTTTTTATTGCTATCAAATGCTGTAACTTGTAAATTCGAAAATTTTGTAATAGCTATAGAGGTAGTTAAACCTAAATGACTAAGACCTGCAAAGCCTATTTTAATATTTTTTTCCAAAACTCTCTAAAACTTCATTGATCCATAGATCTTTTGATACATCTAGTATTTGATTTTTATAAATTAAACTTTTGAAATATTTATACTCTTTATTCCATGTCGGATCATCAGATAAAATAACTTTATTTTTTTCATATGGTTTACCAGATGGAAATTTTCTTTTTCTTATAGTTAATCTACTTGGACCCCACTTACACAAAGAATCAATATGTAAAGACCCCTTTTCAAAAACTAGATCACATCTAAATGTGTTTCTCCACATGCATAAAGATACTTCTAAGTGTATCAAAGTAGATTTTGTTTTATGTAAAAATACAGCGTGATCAGGGGACTTATTTTCTAAATAATTTTTTGAGACTAAATTAAAGTTATTTGGTCTAATATTTAAAAAAAAATCAATAGAGTCCAATAAGTGTGAACCTAAATCAGAAATAACCCCCATTTTCCTATCTTTCCAATTACTTTTTTTTACTAATTGAGAAGTGCCATTGCCGTAGAACATTTTTAAAAAGTGAAACTTACCAAGAGAATTATTGTCTAGAAAATTTTTTACATTTTTGAAATGTGGCTCAAATCTATGATTATAAGCTGTATATAATATTGTATTATTTTTTTTCGAAATTTTATAAATTTCTTTTAAGTTTGAGGACTTAATTTGTAAAGGTTTTTCAACAAGAACATGCTTTCTATTTTTTAAACAATATTTAATTAGTTCTAACTTTTCAGAGTCAGGTACACATAGCAATACTGAGTTATATATAGATAAATCAACATTTTTTATATTTTTAAAATCTGCTTTTTTATTAAGAGGATCGACTGAACCTATAAAGTCTTTATTAATATATTTTTTTCTTTTTACTCCTTGATTACCTAGACCTACTATAAGTGTTTTCAAATTAATTTATTTTAATCTGTTTTTCTAATTGATTAATTTTATTTAATACCGCACTTAACCTAACAGGTATATTACCATCATAACTACATTCACATCCTGCTGCTATTGATCCTAAAATTGATGAAATTAAAATAGAGTTAGATACCAAAAAAGATAAAGTAGAATATGCTAAAAGTGCATCACCTGCTCCTACAGGATCAATAACTTCGTCTGCAAAAGAATCAAGGGCGAAAAAAACTTTATTTTTGTTTGTTAACTTTTCCATACAAAATACGCCTCTTTCAGAGAGTTTCATAATTAAATATTTGCAATTTGTCTTATCAATTAGACTATCTGATAAAGAGGTTACAGTAGAGTCTTGATCAGCAAGGGCAAATCTTCCTTCTTTTTCATTAGGAGTGATCAAATCAAAATTGTAAAATTCTGTTATGTTGCCCCATCTGCTTGCTACCTGACTATCAGCAACCTTAAAAACATTTTTTTTTATTTCGTTTACATACTTTAAAATATTATCTTTATTAAAAATTCCATGTCTAAAATCACTAAAAATGATTGAGTCAGATTTTGTATTTTTTATATGTCCACATATTTTATTCACAATATCTGATGATACTGGGGTGTTGTCTAATCTATCTAACTTCAACAATCGATATTCGCCAGATATTATTACATTCTTATTAGTTGTTGGTCTATTCTGGTCGATTATCAAATTCAATTTGATTTTGTCAGATTTAAGTGTTTTTTTTATAAAATTTACAAATTTGTCTTTACCGACGACACTAGAGAAAGTTACACTTGCTCCAGCTGAAGCTAAATGTCTAGCGACGACTCCAGCGCCACCGACATAATCATGGTGTTTGTCATATAAAACACTAAATGTTGGTGTTTTTGTCTGTCCTCCAATAAAATTAGTTCTAGTGTAAGTGTCAATTATAGTGTCTCCAACTACGTGAACTTTTAAGTTTTTAAATTTATTTAAAGTATTTTTTAGATCATCAAATGTAATTTTATTTTCAGACATTAGTAAGCTAAGACGCTCTATGCTTAGATCAGGTAATGTTTGATTAATTATTTTTGATGATGAATATATTACATCACCTGGTGTAAATAATAATTTTCCTCCGTATTCCTCAACTGTGTTTTTTTCTTCTCGAGTAGATTTAGGTAGTTTGGAGGAGTATTCAAATCCTTTTGCAAAAAAAGCAGGTTTAAGCTCTTTAATCAAACTCAAAGGTGTTTTATTATTATCTATTATGACATAGTCAACAATTTCTAAAGCTGCAAGATTTAAAGCTCTCATTTTTTGTGGTATATGGGGTCTATACTTACCTTTTTCAATAAACTTATCTGCAGTTATACTAACAATTAGAATCTTATTTTTTGATTTAGCGTAAATTAAATGTCTGATGTGCCCTGGATGAACTATATCAAAAACTCCATGGCATAAAATTGTATTTTTTTTATCTAATTTTTTTAGTGCATTTAAATTAACTAACTTATGTTTGAATTTATCTAGTAATTCTTTATGCATTTTATTTATTTAAAAATTTAAACCAATTTTCTGTAACTTTTTCTATTTTATCTGGTGTCCAAAGAGGTGCATCTTTCCAATTATCAATTTCATTTAGCATTTTATTTACTCCCTCTTCAAAAGAAACTTTTGGTGACCAACCAATCTCAGATGATATTTTAGATATATCGGCGTGTGTACTTTTAGGTTCACCAGGTCGATCGGGAATACGTACTTTTTCAGAATTTAAAATTTCCACCAGCTTATTTATAGATACTGGACTACCATATCCTAGGTTATATATTTGATTTTTAGAATTATCAGAGTTTGCACACATATAAAAAGCATTACATACATCTTCAACATATAAAAAATCTCTTGTTTGACTTCCATCACCAACAACTGTTAATGGTTGTCCTTCTAATTTTTGCTTAAAAAAGACACCAAATACAGCACCGTAAACACCAGTTGTTCTAACTCTTGGTCCATAAGCATTAAATATTCTTATTGAAGTAAAAGGAAGATCATAAATTTTACCCCAATTTCTCAAAATAATTTCACCTGCGTATTTACTTAATGCATAGGGGTGTTCATTATTGATTGGATGTGACTCAGAAGTAGGAGTTTCAGCTAATCCATAGCAAGATGAAGAAGCAGCATATACAAATCTTTTAAAATTTTTTGAAGTTTTAGAATGTTCCAGCATATTTAATGTGCCATTAGCATTTGTTTCAAAATATTCTATAGGGTTATCAATTGAAGGCACAATATCTCCCTTACCTGCAAAATGATACACATAAGAAATATCATTAAATAAATTAAAATTTTTTAAATTTCTTATATCTTTTTCTATTAATTCTAAATTTTTATTGTTTTTTACTTTTTCTAAATTTGAAATTCTTCCAGTTGATAAATTATCTATAACGGTAACATAATAATTATTATGTAAAAGTAATTCAACCATATGACTACCTATAAAACCACATCCTCCTGTAACAACTACTTTTTTCAAATTATTTGACATTAAGTTGTTTGATCTTTTTTACATTAAAATAATTAATTTCTTTTAAACTATCTTTAAATAATTTATTAGAAAATGCTTGACAGATATCTTTGATTGCATCGTTTACTGTCAAGCTTGGACTAAAGCCAAGTTTATCTTTTATTTTATCGGAATTAATGTGATATGACCTAAGGTCGTTACTTTTAGAAATTTCTATTTCAATATTATTTTTATTTTTAAAATAATTTGGGACATTTTTTTGAACTAGCTTAGCTATTTCTAAAATTGACAAATTT
>MDSV01083037.1_pt1 | contig 13629 bp, 7 predicted proteins | sample 810851 | NCBI WGS metagenome assembly MDSV01 (sample SAMN05326640, study PRJNA326480) | marine metagenome | isolation source: seawater | place: Atlantic Ocean: North East | collected 2012 | reverse complement strand
TGGCGCGTCGACAGCGGCTGGTACCTCACCGTGGACGCGTTCCTGCGCGACGCGCGGCTCATCGTCACCGCCGCCAAGGCGTACTGGGGCGGGCTCGGCGAGAGCGCCGCGGAGAAGAGCGCGCACGCGGCGACGCGCGAGGCGGCGGCGAGGCGCGCGGCGGACCCGGAGGGGCGGCAGCTGGTGTCCCGGGCGCACGCGCTGGAGGACACCGTGCGCGAGATGGCGGGTGCGCTGGACCCGGGGCTGGTGCTCCGGTGCGCGACCATTGCGCGACACCGGGCGGAGCGCGACGCGAAGCAGCGCGGGGAGCCGAACCCGGAGACCGAGCCGCGGAAAGAGCGCGAGGGTGCCGAGAAAGACGCGGCGCTGCCGCCGACGCCGGACGAGGACGAGCCGCGCGACCGGCGCGGGCGCCGCGGCGGCGAGGCGGGGGACGTGGAGGCGGGCGTCGGCGAGAAGCGGAGCCGCGAGGTGTTCGCGCAGCCCGGGTTCGTGGCGGACCCGGAGGTGATCGCGCGCGAGGCGCGCAAGAAGCGGCAGAGGGAGGAGGCGGCGAAGGCGGAGGCGGCGAAGGCGGAGGACGCGAGGGAGGCTGACGCGAAGGCGGAGGCGGCGGTGACGGCGGCGGCGGAAGCCGCGGGCAACGCCGCGGCGCCGGCGCCGGCGCCGACGAAGCCCGCGGCGGCGGCGGCGGCGGCGGCGGTTGTGCCTTCCGGGCCTCTTCCCACGGAAGAGGCGGTCAAGGAGCAGGTCTCGGCTATCACCTCCGCGCTCGCGCGCAAGACTCGCGACGCCGCGGTGGCGGATATCGAGGCGACCGCGTCCGAGCTCGGGCGCGTCGCCAAGGCGGCGGCGGCGTCGTCGCCGGCGGACAAGTGCGTCGCCGTCTTGGAAGCCGCGCTCGCGTTCGCGGACGCGCCGACGGGCGCGTGACGACGGGAGAAGAAGCGCGAGAAGAAGCGCGGGAATCGTTTTTGTTTCTTGACGTTTTTATTGTGAAGATCGTACTTATCCGTGACGTGCACACGCGCGTGGGTTCCTCGCGGCGTTCGCTCCCGCTCGCGCGTCGCGCCGCGAAACCTACGGTGGCGTCGTCGCGCGCGCTTCGTTTTCTTTTTTCGCGTTCAGTAGCGGTTCGGTTGGCTGTACGTGCTCGGCTGCCCGGGCGGCATCTGCTGCGCGTACTGCGGCTGTGCCGGATACCCGTACGCGGGCTGCGGCTGCATCATCTGCGGCGGTGCCTGCTGCACGTACTGCGGCTGCCCCTGCGGCGGCATCTGCTGCATGTGCATCTGCGGCGGCGGCGCCATGGGGTTGTGCGGGGGCGGCGGGCGCGCGTTGGGATCGCGCATCTTGAGCTGCTCCTGCTGTTGCGTCTGCATGCAGGCGCACACCGTGCAGTAGGTGAGGTCGGACATGCAGTCCAGGATATCGGCGATCTGTTCGATCTCATCGTTGCCCGAGATCATGGCGGCGATGCGGAACACGCAGGCGAGCTGGTTCAAGCAAAGCATGAAGCCGATGATGAAGTTGTCGCACCCCGTGTTCTCCACGCGCATCTCGTCTTGGATCATGAACCGGTTCGTCGCCACCGCGCTGGGGAAGCAACAGAACGCCTCCACGCACAGGCAAAACTCGGGGCAGGAACGCTCGCCGAGCCGGCCGGAGATGCACATGCCGCCGTTGCAGCACGTGTAGTTGGTGAGGTCGTTGAACATGATCTCCTTGCGCTGCGAGTAAGCCACGCACACGTTACAGCACGCGGCGTACAGGCAGAAACCCGGGTTCCTGCAGGGCGCACCCATGAGATCGGTGCTCCAGGAGTTGGTGTAACTCTTGCGCGCGTCCACCATCACCATGCGCTTGTTCTGGCGGGGCTGGCCGAAGCCCCCGCCCTGGTTGCCGCCATACTGCATCTTCGCTGCGTGGACTCTCGCGAGAAGCGGGCGTGCGTCGCGGGCGCGCGCCGAAGAGGTGAGTCGAACCACGTCACGCCGAGTTCGAAATACACGAGCAAGAAGACGAAAGAACGCAACAACGAACCACGAGTCCACGACGACTGTCACTTGCCACTCGGAGTGCTGACCGCGGGGTTCGAGACGCAGGTGGGTGAGCGCCGCTCGCCCGAACCCGACATCACTCTCGGAAGCGCGCGAAGATGTCGCTCACGGCGGTGCAGTCGGCGACGCGCGCTTCGCGACCCTCCCCCCGCGATCGCGCCGGCGTCGGCGCGCGCGCGTCGCGCCGGGCGGCGGCCGCGTGCCTCGGCGCGCCCCGTCGAACGTCCGCGTCGCGAACCCGAACCCCCGCGCGGCGCGCGCAGGGTGGGTCCCGCGGCTGGACCTCCCCTCGCGCGGCGTTCACGGGCGCGCTCCCCGTTCCGAACCCCGGGGAGGCGTCCCCCTGGGCGCTGGAGGCGGAAGACCTGTGGCTGACGCACGGCGAGCGCGGCGCGCCCGGCTCCGTGGACGCGCTCCGCGGGGTGACGATCCGCGTGCCGAGGGGCATGATGTTCATGCTGCTCGGCCCGAACGGGTGCGGGAAAAGCACGCTCCTGCGTTCGTTCGCGGGGCTCAACACGCCGTGGGCCGGGCGCCTGCGCGTGCAGGCGCCGCGCGCGTTCGTGTTCCAGAACCCCGACCACCAGGTGGTGATGCCCACGGTGGGCGCGGACGTGGCTTTCGGTTTGGGCAACCGCGCCGACCTCTCCGACGACGAGATCGCGCGGCGCGTGGAACGCGCGCTCGCCGCCGTCAACCTGGGCGACGGCGCCATGGCGGACCGCCAGGTGTCGACGCTCTCCGGCGGGCAGAAGCAGCGCGTCGCCATCGCGGGCGCGCTGGTGGAGAACCCCGAAGTGTTGTTGCTGGACGAGCTCACGACGTTTCTGGACGAAGCGGACCAGGCGGGCGTCGTGCGCGCCGTGCGGCGCGCCGTCGACGACACCGGCGCCGCCGCCGTGTGGGTCACGCACCGCCTGGAGGAGCTCGAGCACTGCGACATGGCGGCGTACATGGAGGACGGTGTCATAACGCAGGTGGGCTCGGGGGACTTCATCCGCGGGTACATCAGGCAACAACAGAGGGCGTACGCCGCGCGGCGGTGACAGTCGCCTTCGATAGCGCGATACTTTTACGTTCGGTATAGATGGTGCGCCTCTACGAAGCGTGAGACGCGAGACACAGACGCGGGCGCCGGGACGCGTCGCCGAGTTTTGAGCTCAGCGCCGCTCTTCTACTACGCGGCGATCCCGCGCTCGCGCGCGAACTCCTCGGAGTGGCACTTGATGGGCGTCGCCCTGAGCTGCTCGAGCTTCTCGGGCAGCTTGCGCGCCTTGCGTCGCTTCATGTCCTCGTCATCCTCCACGTCCACCACCTCGCCGCCCAGCTTGATCGCCGCGATAATGTCGCGCGCCTGCTCGACGGTGAGCCCCGGGAACTCGTCGCGAAGCAGTCCCTCGTCGCGCAGCGTCTGCTCGATCTCCTTCTCGCGCGCGTCGCGCGATTTCTTCGCCGCCGCGTCCGTGACGTACACGGCGCCGTCTGGAAACACCTCGGGATCGCGCTCGGTGTACAGGCCTCGGCGGTTGACGCCCAAGTCGCGCGCGCGCGCGGCGGCGGCGGCGGCGGCGGCGGCGTCCAGGCCGGCGAAGCCGCCGCTCTCGAGACGCGCCTGCTCGGCGCGCGCGGCAGCGCCGCGGAGCTGGTTGGCCCGCGCGTTTTTCTTCGCGTCGGGCGAAGGCTGGTAGTCCACCGGCGCGCAGCCGCGGATCGCCAGCTCCAGGTCGTGCCAGTGTAACACGCGCGAGCGCGCGGGCATCTCCCCCAGGCACACCTCGCGGCGGTCGGCGGCGGCCACCGCGCGCACGGCGAGCGCGTCGAGCGTGTCGCCGGCGTCGACGTCGAAGCGCAAACCGAGGTTGCGGCACAGACGCCGGCGCAGCGGCTCGTTGGCGCGGAACGCGGACGCGAGGTCGTCCGCGTCCAGAGCCAGAGTCGCGACGTTGGTGCCTTTAGGAAGCCACCGCGTTTGGCCGTTCTGCGTCACATCAGAGGACTGCGAGTCGGACGAGCCGCCCGCGTCGGTGGCGAGCTTTTTCGCGCCGTCGTCGGGACCCGCCGGGGCGAGCTCGGAGAGCTCCTCGCTGAGAAAAACGTCGTTGTTAGTCACCGCCGGGCCCGATCCCGGCGGGTGAAGAGAATCTTCACCGGAGGAGGGTCGCTCGAGCTCAGGCACGATCGCGCCCTCGGCGGCTTTCTCGGGCGTTCCCGGTGAGGCCGCCGCGGCCTCAGTGGCCTGCGCCGCCTCGGTCGCGCGCTGCTTCTTGATGTCCAGGAGCAGCGCGAAGACGTTCTCCAGCGCCTTCTCCTCTTCTCGCTCTTGCGAGGTGAGGCTTTTTTCCTCTCGGTCGCGCGCCGCGAGTTTCTCGGCGCGGGCAGCCTCAAAGGCCCGCGCGGCCTCCGCCCGGGCAGAATCCGCCGCCATCGACTTCTGGCTCCTCAGCGCGCGAGCCTTCTTGAGCGATTCCATGGTGCGCGATGGGTGTGGGGAGGAGACGTTCGACACGACGCGATTAGAGAGCTGTTCGACATCGATATTTCCGCTCAATTTTTTCTTGTATGCGTTACAAGCCAGACAAACCGAAAGGGAACAAAAACTCACATGCAAACAGTATCACAAAACGAAAAATTAAACAAAACAAACCACTCGTCACACTCCAGACTTCTTCGCGAGTCTCTTCCGCGAGTCCTTCGTTTGGCTGTCTCGAGAGAGGATAAATGTCGCTCGCAGTCTCGCGCGACGGCACACGCGAGGGCGTCTGGGCGGTGCGATGTCGTGTCTTTCGAGTCCGCGCGCCTTGATACGGGGCACTCGCGGGTACGCGCCCGCGTCCGCGCGCCCGACCCGCGCGTGCCGCTCGACCACCCGCTCGAAGTCCCGAGACGCGTTCGTCTCGATCGTCGCGTCGGCGGGTCACGAGCCCCCCCAATCGTCGTCCTCGCGCGATGCGCGTCTCGAGAGCGCGCGCGTGCCTCGCCGCGCGGCTTTGACGTACCCCGCGCTCGCGCTCGGCACCGCGCTTGTCGCCTCCGTCCCCGGCGGCGCGCGCGCGGACGAGACCGCCGCGGACGATTCCATGGTGGCCGCGCTCGAGGCTCCCCCGGTGGTGGAGATCCCTCCGGAAGTCGGCCTGGCCATCGACGCCGACGCGCCCGGCGACGCGCCCGGCGACTCGGCCGGCGACTCGGCCGGCGACTCGGACCCGGTGACGGTCGTCGGGGACGTGCGCCTCGTGCGATACGTCGACGAGCAATCGGGATACTCCGTGCTCGTCCCGGAAAACTGGGCTCGGGACCAGCCGATGGCGAACACGCCCGAGTTTCATCCGGTGAGCGAGTACGGCGGCCGGCGATTCCGCGTCGAGGTCTCCCCGGTCGGCCGCGTGCCTGGCGGCGGGCAGAGGCTGGTTTCCCTGGTGGACTCCGAGATGGAGTCCACCGTGGGCGCCGGGTTCGAGAGCCCCGATAACTACGCCGCGGTCGAGGCGACCAAGTTCGCGCCCGTCAAGGGCACGCGCGCCGCCGAGGTGGCCGCCAAAGGCCCGGGCGGCGCGGTGTCCGAGATCCTCGCGGCGTCGCAGTCGGCGGACGGACGCTACTACTACTACGAGTACCGCACGGACGGCATCTACCCGCTGCGGTTCTTCGGGGTGGCGGCCATCGGGCCGGGACAGGTGGGGAGCGCGCGGAAGCTCAGCCGCAGGGACATCGTCAAGGTGACGTGCCAGGTGCCGGAAAAAGACGCCTCCGAGGCGGATTACGAGCTGCTGCGGGCCATCGCGCGATCGTTCCGCGCGGAGACGGCGCTTCCTTGAAACGCGACGCGCCTCGCGGGCGCGGCGTTAAAAACACCCGCGAGGCGTGATACGTAATAGCATATCACACCGGTAGACGTAGACGCGACCCTCACGAATCACAGCCGTGGTTTCACTCGAGTTGTCATACTATTAAAACACGTTTTACCCCTTTACCCCGCGTACGCCGGTTCGCGCGCGCGCGTCGCGCACATCACCGCTTCCCCCGCGGGGTTTTCACGGCGAGCTCGCTTTTCCGGTGCAGAGCGTGCAGATTCGCGATGTACGCCTCGATGCCGTCCATGGAGAAGTCCTCCCCGGAGCCGTCCTCGGCTTCCCCGGGCCCGTTCGGCGTGCCCGACGTGCCCGGGGCCGTCCCCGGACTGGCAGCCGCGGAAGGCGCGCGCGAGCCAGCGATCTCCTTCGCCCCCGGGGTCTCGACGCCGAACCCGAAATCCACCCGCCGCGCCGCCGCGTCCATCTCCGCGCGCGCCGACTCGAGGCGCTCAGATCGATCGCCGTCGCTCTCGTCGTCGTCCACGGCGCCCTCGTCGAAGGCGTCCTCGCCGCTCGGGGACGACGTCCTGACCCGGGCCTGCCTGGCCAAGCGCAGCGCGTCGCGCGCCGTGGGCGTCCGCCCGCCGGCGCCGGGGACCCACCCGTCCGTCCGAGCGGAGACCTTCGCCGTCCCGGCCGTCCCGGCGCTCGCCGACCCCTCCTCGGCGGGACTCGCGGGTCGGGACTCGTCTCTCCCGCCGGCGCTCCCCCCCGCCTTGAGAAACGCCACCGCCGCGTCGAGCGCGCTTCCGCCTTTCGGTTTCGGGCGCGCGCCGTTCCGCCGCCCCCCGTCGACGCGCCCGCCGGACGAGACGCCGGGCGAGCCCGAAGTGCGACTCGAGTCCGAGCCGCCGCTCGGCGGGTCTCGGGCATCCCGGGAACCGGCGTCGGCGCTCGCGCGCGTTCCAGACGGCTCCGCCGTTTTCCGCGCGCGCCGCGCGCTCCGCTCGCGCGCCGCCCTCTCGCGCAGCTCCGCGCCGACCGCGCGGGTCATCTCGCCCACGGTCTTGTGCTGCGCCAGCAAACGCCGCTCGAGCGACGCGGCGTACGCGTCCTTCTCCCTCGCGGACGCCTCCAGCGCGTCCACGCGCTCCACCAGCCACCGGAGCCGGCGCGCGGCGCCCGCCAGCTGCGCCTGCAGCGTCCGCGACTTGGCGCCGCCGTCGCGCCGCGAGGCGGCGAGCTCGGCGCCCGCGAGCGCGCGCTTCTCGCGCAGCTCGGCCGCCTCCGCGCGCGCCTTCGCCAGGCTCTTGCGCAGATGGGCGTTCTCCTCGTGCAGCTTCCTGCGCTCCTGCACCAGCGCGCCGGGGACGGACTTGGCGGCGCCGAACGACGACGCGCCGGAATCCGCCGTCGTCCTCGCCGCGGCGACGGCGACGAGCGGCGCGCGCGTCGGCGCCTCCGCGGGAAACGCAGGCGGCGGTTTCGAGCGCGCCAGCACGTCCGCGGTGAGCAGCTGGTCGAGCTTCTTCTCCCAGCGTCCGTCCGGTAACGACGCGCGCGTCTCCTCCGCCCGCGCCAGCGATTTCTGGTTCGCCAAGTACAACTTCCGCGCGCCGCGCAGGCGCTCGGCGAGCGTCTCCGCCCGTGCCTCGGCTTCGTCCCCGCGGTCGCGCAGCGCGACGAGCTCAGACGACAGAAGCACGTTGTCCTTGGCGAGCGCCTCGGACGCCACGGCGAGCTCGCGGAGCATGCGCCTCTGGCGCTCGCACTGCTCCTCCAGACGCGCCGCGCGCGCCGCGCCCTCGCCCACCGCCCGCGCGCGCAGGCGGTCCAGCTCGCGGCTCTGCAGCGCGAAGTGGCCCTCGGCGTCCGCGCCGCGACGACGCGCCGCCTCCGCCTCCGCACGGAACGTCTCGTTCTCCTCGGCCAGAGCCTCCGCGCGCGCGCGCCAGCGCTCCACCTCGAAGCGGAGCGCGCTCTCGCGCTTCGCGAAGTCGCGCGTGAGCTCCAGGTCGAACCCGCGCGCGCGAGACGCGCCCGCGGGCGCGGACGCGTCGCCGGGCGTCCCCGGGGACGCCATCCCCGGGGACGCCGCCGCGCCGCCGCGCCGCGCCGCGGGCGGCGGCGTGCTCGGTTTCGGGGGGGTGGAGGCGGTCGCGCGCGCGGTCGTCGCCGCGGACGCGCGCGGCGGCCGACGCGGTTTCGGAGGCGTGGCGTCCCCGGGCTTGGAGCCCTCGGGAGGCGAGCCCGAGCTCGCGGTGGACGTCATCTTCGCGACGGGCGTCTGCGTCTCCGCGGCTCTCGACTCTGGGACGACGCGATCGAAATCGTGGTCGTGCAGGTCCAGGTCGGCTCCTCCTCCCGGCGCGGGGGTCTGGAACGTCGCTCTGCGCCCCCGTGGACGCGCCGCGCGGGAACGGTCGGGGAAGGGTCAGTCGCGTGACTCGCTTCGACGCGGCGTCGGGACGGTCGCGGCGGTCGCGCGGCAGGGAAACGGACGGGCGGAGAAGACGGCGGAGTGGACGCGCGGGGACGTCGTCGTCGCGCGCACCTCAGGCTCGGGGCCACCTTGAGGAGCGCGGCGCGCTCGGCGGCATCCAGGCTCTGGAAGAACGATTTGCGCGAGGGCTGGAAGCCCCCGGAAGAGGCGGAGTGCGGGCGCTTAGCGCGCTCGGCGCTCCCGTGGACGTCGCCCTGTAGGCGTCGAGCGCTCGAGCCGAATGGGGCTGGCATTTCTCCTTCTCGCGCAACCCGACGCGCGGTTTAGCTCGCAGCGGAGTGTCACGTCGACAGTCCAGCAACGTAAGCTCACCGCTCGACCGGTTCTCGCGTCGCCGGACCGAGTCTCGGCGCCCGACGAGTGTGTCGAGCGGGATGGAGCGCGGCAGGCGACATTCGCGGACTGCGCGCTTTGGTCGTCGTTTTCTTCACAATTCGCACTGAAATGCATGTATGGCATGCCATCCAGTCTGCAAAAACTGAAATTTCCGAAAATTCAAAAAAGCTGCCTACCTTTAAGTCAAGGTTTCCCTCTAAAGCCCGAAGCAAGTCCGCGCGCGCACGAACGCGCGAACGGCACGGTTCGCCTCGAACACAGCGTGCACGCGATGGACACCATGGACGACGACGATGCTCTCGCCGTCGTCCGCCCCACGCGCTGGAAGACGCGCGACGACCCTTCGGGGGCGACTGGCGGCACGCTTTCTCTCGGATCTCGCGACGACGACGACGTTGACGACGACGACGTGAACATGGACGACGTGAGCCGCGAGTGGGACGAGCGCGTCGTGCGCGAAGACGACGCCGCGTTCGACCAGCTCCTCGACCTGGCCGAGGGCGCGATGCACTCTGTGCGCCTCAAGGCGAGCCCCGCGAGGACCGAACCGCGGGAGACGGAGGAGGAGGATGACGACAACGACGACGACGACAAAGAAGGCTCCGAGGTTGACGACGAAGGCTCCGAGGGGGACGGCCGCGCCGCGGTGATGGAGCACGACGCCAGCGTCGAGACGCGGGAGAGCTCGGACGTCTCCGAATCCGATTCGTTCGAGTTCCACGTGGACGATGCGGAGACGGACGATCCCGGTGACGCGAGGTTGACGACGGCGGAGCCGGCGGCGTTGCCGGCGCGCCCGCGGCGCGCGCCGGCGCGACTGGATTCTCGCTCGACGCGCGTCTCCGGCCGAACGCGACTCGGCGCGTCTCGGGCGGACCCCTCCGCGACCTCCGCGAAGGCGTGGTTCAGCGAGTTCGCGGCTCTGAACGCGAAGCAACGCGCGGCGGAGACGGCGCTGGTCGGCGCGCTCGGCGACGATCCCGCGGATTCGTCTTCGGCGGAGCGCGAGACGCTTCGCGCCGACTTGTTCGCGCGGCTCGAGCGCGTGCGCGGGGGCGTGCGCGCGCTCGCGGGGCACGTCGCGGACGTGCGCGGCGGGGAGGCGTACGTGCTGGAGCTCGGGCGGCTGATGGACGGCGCGGAGCGGGACGTCGTCGCGCTCAAGGAGGCGCAGAAGGCGGCGTACGACCGGCTGGCGCGCGAGGAGCGCGACCTGACGAGGCACTGCGACGACTTCGCGTCGCGCCTCGAGACCTGGGACGCGGACACCTCGGACCCGGTGTGGGCGGGCGTCCTGCGGGACGCGAGCGGCAAGCGCCAGCACGCGGGACGGGGCCGGCGCGCCTACGGCGCGCCGACGCCCGAGAAGGCGGAGCCGTGGAGCCGCGGCGCGAGCGCGGCGAGAACAGACGGGAAAAACACCGCGTCGGCGCGGCGGCGGACCGACGTCCCCCGAACCCCCTCCGCGTCTGACGTCGCCGCCGAGACGCGGAAGAAGCCCCCGGGCGGTCCCGGCCCGTGGGCGCGCGCGGCGAGCGCGCGGTCCCCCGGCGGGTCGCTCTCTGTCTCGCCCGGCTCGGCGAGCGGCAAGCCCTCCTCCGCGCAGAAGGCGGCGGCGGCGGCGGCGCGAGCTCCCGCGCCGCCCCCCCCCGCCGTGGCGGAGTACGACGCCTTCATCGAGGAGTACGGCTCGACGGGCGGCTGGGCGGATGTCGACCACGCGCGGTGGCGGCGGTGCCTGGCGCGCTGCAACATGCACTACGCGGCGGCGACGGCGATGGCGGCGGACGACCTGGCGCCCTTCGGCATCGAGCGCGCCGAGGTGGTGCGGCACGCGCGCTGGGACGCCGAGCGCGAGCACCTCTTCGGGAAGAAGAAGGAAGCCGTGCGCGCCTGGCGCGCGGCGCAGACGGCGGCGGCGAAGGAGACGCGCGACGCGCTGGACGCCGAGATTGCGCGCGTCGAGGAGGAGCAGAGGGCCAAGGCGGCGGAGAAGGCGGCGGCGGCGCGCGAGCGGGAGAAGGCGGCGCTGCGCGAGTGGAAGCTCAAGAAGCGCGAGCAGGACGAGGCGGCGCGCGAGGCGGCGCGCGAGGCGGCGCGGCGCGCGGAGGCGTCTGAGGCTGAGCGGCGGAAACGGCTGAGGCTCGAACGCGCCGAGCGCGACAAGCGCAACGCGCTCCGCGCGCTCGAGCGCGAGGAGCTCCGCGACGCGGCGCGCGCCGCCGCCGAGGCGGCGGCGGAGGCGCTCATCCCCTCGGCGCCGAAGATGAGCGCCGCCGAGGCGCGCGCCGAGCGCGCCCGGCTCGCGGCGCGCGCGCTCGAGGCGGCGACGCGCAAACGCGAGGCGGCGGCGGCGAAAAAGGGCGAGCTGTCTAAGCGCGCCGAGCGCCAGAAGGCGCTCGCCGCCAAGGCGCGCGAGAGGCAACGCGTCGCCGAGGGCAAAACGCTCAAGTCCCTGGAGGACCCCGACCGGCTGACGCGCGCGACGGCGTCGCACGCGCTGCGCGTGGCGTCCGAGCGCGACGCGGGGGGGCTGTTCAGCGCCGCGCCCGCGGTGCAGTACCTGTCGCACAAAGCCACGCCCTCGTGGAGAGCCGCGCGCTGATTTCCGGCGTCGCCGTAAACGAAGGCGCGTTTGGGGCGCGTTCGTCGCGTCGCGCCGACGAACGTCGTATACGCGTGAGGTTTCAAGAACGTACCGTAAGCGTCTCGCCATCGCGATCTCCCCTCGTTCGTTCCCGCGGCCGTTCTGAAGGCAAGGCTCCTTTTTCACGCGCGCGCGTCACTCCTCGGCGCGGGGCCCGGGGCGCGCGCGGCGCCACTCGCCGGTGGCGGCGTCGAGCGTCGCGAAGTCCATGGGCGACTCGGAGACCCCTCGGAACTCGAACGCCGCGGACGTGCGGCGACGCGCCCTCCCCCGTTTGTCGCCGCGGTCGACGAACGGGACCGCGGCGCGCGCGGGTTTCCGAGATTTCGACGACGACCGCGTCTGCGTCGGCGGCGCCTCCGCCGCGAAGCGGACGCGCAGCCGGCGGTCCGGCGCGCCGTCGGCGACGGAAACGAGCGTCGCGTCGCCGAAGGCGCCTGCGCGGAAAACGTCCTCCGTCAGGACGCGCAGGTCCGCGTCCGCGGGAGCCGCGTCCGCGCAGCCCCCGAACACGCGCACGCAGAACGGACCGCCATCCGTCACCTCCGCGTCGGGTGACGACCTGGATCGTTCTTCGTCCTCGAGCGCCGGCTCGAGGCGCGCGTCATCGCGCCCCTCCGACTCGCGCCCGGAACGCGCGCGTCCGTAGGCGACGGCGAAACGCGTCTCGGGCGTGTCGAACGCTTTCGCGTCGCGCGCGTCGGTCCGCGACGACGCGACCGTCCCCGACGGCGCGTCCGTCATCGCGCACGAGCTCGCGGTCGAGTCCCAGCCACACGCAGAGCTACGCGCGGCCGCGTGCGGCCAGAGGCGCTCGAAGCCACGCGGATACGGACGCGGCGGCGCGGCGAGGAAGGCGCGCACGAGGTTTCGTTTTTTTTTCGTTTCGGCCGTCGCACACGCGGCGTCGTCTCCGTCGACGTCCTCGAAGTCGCCGACGTCCAAGACCGACGCCTTCAGCGCCCACGTCGCCTGCGCGTCGAACAGAAACCCGTCGTCGTCCTCGAACAGGGCCACCGGCGAACAGGGTCGAGCTTCGCGGGGCCGGGGCCCACCGCCGCGCGGAGGGAAAGGCGGTCGCCCCGCGCTTCGCTCGCGGAGCAGCCACCGGACGCGCCACGCGCCGAGGGGCGCCTTCGAGCCGCGCGGGCGCCGCAGCGGCAGGGGAGGCTTCGCGAGCCGCACGCCCAGCTCCGAAACGGCGGCGACCCAGCGCTCGGCGGCGGCGGTCGCGCGCCGGCGGATCCGACACGCGATCACGGCTATTTGAAACAACACCGCCGGGCTCGAGACCGCCGCCGCGAGGAGCGCGAGGAGCGCGAGGAGCGCGGCGACGCAAAGAAAAAGCGAGGGCGGGAAAAGCCCGAGGGACGCGCGCGGTTCCGCCGAGAGCAGCGTCTCCGCGTACGCGGCGCCGCACGCGTCCACCACGGAGGGCAGCCGTCTCGGCGGGAACTCGTGCGCGGCGCGCGCGATCTCGAACGGCTCGCGCAGGAGCACGCACGCGCGGCGTGCCTCGGGCGAGACCGCGACCGTGAGCACGCCTCGCGCGCCCACTTCCGCGTCGTCCAGCTGGAGCGCGAAGTCGCGCGCGACCGCGGGCGCGGCCGGGCCGGACGACGGGCGCGGGCGCGCGTCGTGAAACGGCGGGACCACGGAGCGCCACCAACGCGAGCGTTCGTCCGACGGGTCGTCGGGGTCGTGCGTTTCGTGCGCGCGCGCGCGGCACGCGGTCGTCTCGCGAGAGACCCCGCCGTCGTCCTCGAGCCGAACGGTCACGCGCAAGCACCGCGCGAGCGCGCCGGGCTCGGGGGCGCTTCCCTCGAGCGGCGAGTCGAGGCGCCCGACGAGCACCGCGCCCGCTTCGAGTCGCAGCGACGCGAGATCGAGCGCGGGCGCGGGCGCGAGGCGCGGGGAGACCATCGGGGGCGTGGAGTTCAAGGCCCCGACCGGCGCGGGCGGGAGTGAGGGGACCGAACGTATTTCCAGACAACGTCTCGGATGACGCACTTGTGTTCTCTCGGAACAGGGCAGGCGAAGCTTCTAGAACTGCGTAGACAGGAAGAGACACCCGTCATCGCGTCACTTCCATCGCGCGGAAGGCGACCCGGCTCGACACACGTGACGCGTCCGCGAACGTCTTCGACCGGTACGGCCGCAGACTCTCCGCTCACTCTCGCGCGTCTTCCGACAGCGAAACCCCCCGCCCGCCTCGGTGGTCGCTCCGCCCCAGACGCAACCCGCCCTCCCGACGCGCGCTCGCGCCCTGGCACCACGGGCGCCGCCATG
>MDSV01034307.1_pt1 | contig 13629 bp, 10 predicted proteins | sample 810851 | NCBI WGS metagenome assembly MDSV01 (sample SAMN05326640, study PRJNA326480) | marine metagenome | isolation source: seawater | place: Atlantic Ocean: North East | collected 2012 | reverse complement strand
GATATGCCTGGCAATGTCCTACTCTTCCGTGTCTTAAGACAAAGTACCATTGGCGCAGAAAGGCTTGACTGCCGAGTTCGGGATGGGATCGGGTATTACACTTTCGCAATAATTACCAGGCAGCTTTTATTACTAAAATTATTTAACAATGTAAAGATTAATCTATTTTTATTAAATTTAAAAAGCTCTTAATTTTACAAATAAAAAGTAGTTTTATTAGGTTATTGTTCTAGTGTTTTTTTTTAGATTGGAACACATGAGATATAAAGACATAAAATGATCCAATTATTAAACCAAATATAATTGATAAATGTAAAGGTAAATTTGAATTATTCTGTTTTTTTATAATTTTTGTCTCCAAAAGAAAAATACTATAATTAATCCATTCAACCTTAGTTGATTTTAATTCATCTATTTTTTTTTTAATATTTGATAATCTTTTATATTTACGTTTTTTAATGATACTAATTTCCTTATCAATTGCTTTATATCCTCTTAAATAGTATGCAACTTCGTTAGTATTAATATTAAATGAAACATTAGATTGATGAGATAAATTAACATTATCTACTTGGTTGTCTGCTAAATTAAGCTCTTTTGCAATTAAACTTTGTTCTAATAAATATTCTACTCTTTTTAAATCATCATTTAATATCAAAATTTTTTTTACTTCCAGCATATCCTCTATCTCATTGAAAATTGATCTTTCTAAATTAATCAATGCAAGTTTTATTGTCTGATCAATAATTTCTTTACTTTCTTCAGGATTGGACCAAATAAAAGTTATAAGATAATTATTAAATTTATTGCTTTTTTCATCATTTTGACTTTCAATAGTAAATAACCTGGCATACTCATATAATTTTATTAGCTTATCTTTTTCAGATAAATTAGAGATTTTTTTTTTAACATGCTCATTATTTCTTAAAACAGATATTAATTCTTCAAAATCCAAAATCTCATTTACAAATTTATCTATTAGTGATGTACCGTTAATCTCTAATAGTCTTCCTCTTCCATTGTTAAATTGAAGAGATTGGCCTGTATGGGATAACTGAACTAAATTGTCTTCATTTAAAAAATTATATACTGGTAGAAATTTAAAAAATTCAGAATTTCTTGTTGGTTTAATAGCTAATGAATTTTTATATGAATTAGGCTCTGGTTTAGGTCGTTGCTGATTGTACCCAACAAACATTATAAATAAAATAATTGTTATTATAATGATCTTTATTTTTCCATCCCAAAAAATTTTTAGTAATTCAACTAAGTCTATTTCATTATCATATAGTGGAGAATTTTTTTTCATTATATAATTCTATAAATATAATTATTATTGCTTTATTACAAATCTTTTTTAATCATTTTTTTAGAATAAATAGATTGAAGATAAAAACCTACTGGCAAACAATAAGTTATCATTAACCAATTATTAAAAAAATTACCATTTGGAGATAAGGGCCAAACTGATATTAATATTCCTGCTAACAAACAAACTTGATAATCTGTTAACGGTCTATTTTGTTTAAAGATTATGGATTTAAACTGCCTCAAAGCTGCATACAAAACATAACCTAATACACTAAATAAAAATAAAAATCCTATTATTCCAGTTTCTGCTAACAGCTGTACATAAAAATTATGAGGATGAGTCATGCAAGGACGTGCTCCAACTGCATATGTTTTATCTTTACATATTATTCTAAACATCTTTGGACCGTGACCAACAAAAGGTTTACCTTTAAACATATTAAATGCTGTTCTAATCAAAACATCATGCGCTGGTGAAAAAATAGCTGGAACTTTTGAACTTTTAATAAGTCCCATAGTTTGGGCAGGTTTTTTGAACATTCTATCACTTAAATTTGGTGAATTAATAGTTAAAAAAAAGATACAAATTACAGCTATTACAAATGTTACTAATCTAAATTTTTGGTACTCTTTTATTAAAATAATAATAAATAATGTTGATAAATTTAAAAAAAAGAAAGAAGACCGCTCCGCTGACATATAAATTAATACATCAACTAAAATAAACAAAAGTCCTATAAAATGTATTTCAAATCTTTTTTTTTTTTTAACTAAAAATAAAGCAAACAATAAAGGGAATAGTCTTGATAAGTATGAACCCATAATTAATTCATCCCCAAAGAATGACGAAACACGGATACCCCTTAATTCAAATCCAAATAAATTTTTTCCAGTAAAATATTGAAAATAACCATCAATTACTAAACTTAAAAAACATATAATTAATGAATAATAAAAATAGTTTAATATATTTCTATCTTTATCAATTAAATACCAAATAAAACAACTAAACACTCCTATTCTAAAATAAAATAAAGAACTTTCAAAACTTAACATCATATCTTCAGCCACAAAAATACTTAAAAGAACACAATAAATACAAAAAATAAAAAAAATAACTAAAGGTTTATTAAACAAATAATAAAAATTTTTATTTTTAAATACATGGTATAAAAAAAATAAAGTTGAAGCACTTACAATTAAATCTGGCAAGAAAGGACCCCATATTAAAAAAGGGATAACTGAAGCTATTACTAAATGAATTAAAACTGAATTTGAATATCTTAATTTGTTCATAAATAAAATTAAAGTTTAATAACTACTATTTATTATATCAAATTTTACATCTATTTAGTCTTAAAAATATTTAATTAAATTTTAGATATATTAGAATACACAATTAAGTTATAAAAAAATCAATGATTAATAATATGTTAATATATTCTTTAATAAATTTTTTGATATTAATTTCAATAGCAAAAATTTCATATAAATTAAATTTAGTAGATCTACCAGGTAAAAGGAGAGTGCATCTTAAGCCTACAGCTTATACTGGGGGTGTTGCATTATGTTTGATCTATGTTTTTGCTATTTTTTTATTTGATTTTTCTAGTGAGAAATTAAATTTAATATTATCAATAGCCTTTTTAGTTGGAATTGTGGGTTTTGTAGACGATAAATATAACCTTAACGTAGGGGGTAAATTAAGCCTACAAGTTATCCCGATTATTTATTTAGTTATACTAGAAAATTTAAAGTTAACCCACATTGGCGATTATGATTATTTCAAAATAGAGTTAAACAGTTTTTCAATTCCATTTACATTGCTTGCAATATTGTTTTTAATTAATTCTTTCAATTATTTTGATGGTTTAGATGGTATACTAGGTAGTTCAACTATTTCTGTATTAAGTATCTTAATTTTTTTAATACCTAATGAAAATATCAAGCTTTTTTTAATTATAATTTTAATACCTTTGTTATTTTTTTTATGTTTTAATTTTTCTATATTTAAACTTCCAAAATTATTTTTAGGTGACAGTGGAAGTCTGTTGTTAGGCTTTATAATATCTTTTACCTTAATATTTATAGCAGTTGAAAAGTTAATTCATCCTATTTTACTCTCATTTTCAGTTTCAATTTTTGTTTATGAATTTATTTCAATAAATCTGATAAGATTGAAAAATAAAAAAGATCTATTTATAGCAGGACAAGATCACTTACACCATCAATTATTTAAATACACTAAGTCTATCTTTCAAACTAATCTTTTTATATTCTTAGCAAATATTATATTATTTACAATTGGCTATATGGGTTTTACGTTAATTAGTCCAATAGCATCCTTCATTTTATTTATATTTTTTTTTATAATTTATTTAATTTTAAGAAACAAATTTCAAAAAATGAAAATAAACATCAAAATTTAATTAAGATCTCTTTAGTAGTTTTTAATTAATTACTTAAATGAATTTTTATATTTAAATTTAAAAATGACTTAAAATCATTTCATGAAGTTTAAAAATATGTACTGGTTCTTTAGGTAAATTTAGATCAGTACTTGATGAACAAAAAACATATCCCTTTGTGTTATGCATACCATTTTTAATAGCAACAAATACCAATTCGTTAAAAAAATTTAATTCTATATTTTCATTTACAGTTAAAATATCGTCTTTTTTTACTTCATGAGGGTATGTTAGAACAACAAATAGACTTTTATCTCTTTCCTCAATTTCACTAAAAATGTTTAGATTGTTTTTTTTTGATTTTATGTTTTTAAGTATATTTTTTGCATCGCTCAGATCTTTATTATTATCAAAAATTATTTCAAAATCTCTTGTCATTCTTGGTAAAACTTTTAAAAAATTTATTCCTATCTTATCCAAAAACAATTGGTGATTTTTTAAACGATAATAGAATTTTACCATACTATATGGTACTTGACTTAAACCTGTCGAAATGAGTAATTGATTTTTATTTTTTGATAACTCCAGATAATCACCAATTATTTTATCATATACTTCAAGCATATCTTCAATTGGATCATGTGACGGATTTAAATACCATTTTGGATTTTTGGGTAAATTTTTAATATGCTTTGTGTTGTATAAATAATGATGCTGAATATGTGCGCCAGCATTTAAGAAAATTGATGAAAAATTTGGTAATTTTTTTTTTAAAAAATAGATATGTATCAAATGAATTAGATAATCTAAAACAAGCGATTTTTTCCATGGTTTCATTAAAGATGAAAATATTAATTTTAATAAAAACAAAGTATTCTTGTAATGCAAAGTTCTGCAAATAACCTCCATAATAGTTATAATTGAATTAATAGACATGCTACCTGAAGCATTATCGTTTATCGTTTGTTTTAGCATTAAAGATAATCTTTTAGAAAAACTTGAACTATCTGAATGAGTATCTGTCCAAGGGTCTGGCACAAAATATGAGGGATTTTTTAATCTATTTTCAGTATTCATAGGAGAAATTGCACCAACTTTAAATCCTCTGTCTTCAATTTTTTCAAAAATTTGTTTCTCATTTGGAAAATTTATAATATCTCCCAACCTAAATATTTTGTGTTCATTGAAATCTTTGCCTAGATTTACTGAAACCCACTGAATCCAGGGTTCTAAATTTTCATATTTATTTTCAGCATATGTGTCAAAAGATTTATATGTATTTTTAATAATTCTAAGATTGGTAAATTTATCTTTTTTTGATGATAATAGATATTTTTCAACAAGATCAAAGTTGATTTCATTAAGTTGAATAAATAAAAGTTTTAAGCTCATTAATAAATATTTATATTTGTATCATCAAAATAATTAAAAATAATACTATAATAATTTTATTACAATAAATAATTTTTTAGATTGATCTCAAGCTATTGCTCAGTAAGTCTTGATAAATATCAAGATGATCATTAACAATTTTTTCAATTGGAAATTCTTTTTCAGCCAATTTTCTACCAGCTATACCCATGGTAATTCTTTCTTTAGGGTTCTCAATTAACCGCTGTAATGCATCAGCTAATTTTTGAGAATCTCTTACTGGAACAAGTAAACCTGATTTATTTGGGATAATAGCATCACGACAACCAGGAACATCAGTAGTTACAACTGCTCTGTTTGCCGCTGCAGCCTCTATAAGAGATTTTGGAAAACCTTCACGGTATGATGGTAAACAAATTATGTGTGATTTTGCATATAATGTTGGAATATCTTGATGATATCCTATGAATTCAACATAGCCTTGATCTTTGAGTTTATTTAAATCATCAAGATTTAGTCCTGTGGGATTATTTGTATCTAAATCTCCAGCTAACAGAAATCGAGCTTTTATTCCTCGTTCTTTTAATAACCGAGCAGCGGAAATATATTCAAAAACACCTTTATCTCTTAATAAACGAGCTGCAAAACATACAGTGGGTATTCCAACTGGTTCATCGAGATTTAAAAAATTTTCTAACTTCACACCAGAGCCTTTTATTAATTTAATTTTAGATAGATTTAGAACACCCCAATTAATTAATATTTTTAAATCCTCATAATTTTGTAAAATAATTTTTTGATTTGAATGGTTAAAAGCAAATTTATAAAGAGGATAAAGTGGTATACGTAACAACTTACTCTTAAAATCTTTATTAACAAATAAAGTTCCAAGTCCAGAAACTGCAGAAACTAAAGCTTGTACACCCGTTAAGCGTGAAATAATTCCACCATAAAGATAAGGCTTAATAGTAATCAAGTGAACAATATCTGGTTTTACTCTCTTAAAAAAAACCCATATGTAATAAAGTGTTTTTAAATCTTTTAATATATTAAAACTACCAGGTTGCATTGGAATTAAATCAACCTTAAAGCCTTTCTCCTCTAATAATTTTGGATCAGCACCCCGGAGTTCACCATATCCAATAAATACTTGAAATCCTTTAGCTAGTAAAGCTTCAGCAATTGGTAAACGATGTGATAAAAAAAAACTTAAATAATTTACAAGAAATAAAATTTTTTTATCTTTTTTTACCATTATAGCTTTTTTTATTATTACATCTTTATTAATTCTAAGTTTAATCTTTATTTTTAAGATATTTAATTATGTTTTTTAAAATCAAATGTGTTTTATAATCTCAAACTGGTTTGATTTTTAGAAAATAAATATTTTAAATCATAAATAACGTGATTTTTTTTACATAATTTTAGAATAGCTTTAAATCCCATTTTTTTAAATTTTTTGTGTGCTACAGCTATTATAATTCCATCATAAGTATTTTTACTGAGCTCAGATTGTGGATAGGCATTAAAAATTTCTTTTATTTCATTCTTGTCAACCCATGGATCATGGAAATCTAGATTACAATTAAATTCTTGTAATTTTTTTACAACATGTTCGATACCAGAGTTACGAATATCTGCACAATTTTCCTTAAATGTCAGGCCCATAATTAAAATTTTAGCTCCATTAATTTGAATATCTTTTTTTTTCATTTCTTTAACAAGCTTTAATGCAACATATGCTCCCATATTGTCATTAAGTTCTCTGCCTGCTAAAATTATCTTTGGATGATATCCAATACTCTCTGCTTTATAAGTAAGATAATAAGGATCAACTCCAATACAATGACCCCCTACTAAACCAGGTTTAAATGGTAAAAAATTCCATTTACTGCCTGCTGCCTCTAGTACTGATTGTGTATCAATATCCATTTTACTGAAGAGTATTGACAATTCATTAATCAAGGCAATATTTAAATCTCGCTGGGTATTTTCAATCACTTTTGCAGCTTCTGCAACTTTTATACTAGGAGCTTTGTGAGTACCAACTGATACAATTTCATTATATAAATCATCTACTAAATTCGCAATTTCTGATGTTGACCCAGAGGTAATTTTCTTAATATTTGATATAGTGTGATCTTTATCTCCAGGGTTTATACGCTCAGGACTATAACCACAAAAAAAATCTCGATTAAATTTTAATCCAGAGGATCTCTCTAATATTGGCACACATGACTCTTCAACACAACCAGGATAAACTGTAGACTCATAAATAACTAAATCACCATTATTAATAATTTTACCAATCATTTCAGAAGCCTTAAACAAAGGTTTCAAATTTGGTTTTTTGAATTCATCTATAGGTGTTGGAACAGTAATTATATAACAGTTTGTAGATTTAAAATTTTCCTTATTATAAGTGAAATTTATTAATTTTGATTTTTGAAATTCTTTTTTAGTAAACTCTAGATTTTTATCGACACCTGATTTTAATTCATTAATCCTTTTTTTATTAATATCAAACGCAATTACTGGTCTTTTTTTAGCAAATTCTAATGCAAGTGGTAAACCAACATAGCCCAAACCTATAATCGCTAGTTTCAGATCTTTATTTGAATTTATCATATATGATAATAATCCTTGTACCATCTAACAAAGTTAGCTACTCCATCAATAACTGATGTTGAGGGTTTATAGTTAAATTGTTCTTTTAGATTATCTACATTAGCATAAGTATCTGCAACGTCTCCTAGTTGTAATGGTAAAAAATTTATTTTTGCTTTTTTTCCCAAAGTATTTTCTAAAGCCTTAATATAGTCCATAAGCTGTACAGGCTTATTATTTCCTATATTGAAAATTCGCCATGGAACTCTACTAGTAGCTGGATCAGGCTTCTTAGCATTCCAATTTAAATTACCAGTTGCTGGATTATCTAAAGTTTTTATTACGCCGTCTACAATGTCATCTATGTAAGTAAAATCTCTGGTGTGATTACCATTATTAAATACATCTATAGGTTTTTCATCTATAATAGATTTTGTAAATTTAAACAAAGCCATATCTGGCCTTCCCCATGGCCCATATACTGTAAAAAACCTAACACCTGTTGTAGGAAGTTGATAAAGATAACTATACGTATGTGCCATTAATTCATTCGATTTTTTAGAAGCTGCATAAACAGATAGTGGGTGATTGACACTATCATGTTCTGAAAAAGGCATTTTTGTATTAGCTCCATAGACACTTGAGGTACTTGCATAAACCAAATGTTTGATTTTATTATAACGGCAATTCTCCAAGATATGAGCAAATCCAACAATATTACTGCTAATGTATGCTAGTGGATTTTCAATTGAATAACGTACTCCAGCTTGCGCTGCTAAATTAACAACTTTTTCAAATTTATGAATTTTAAATATTTCAGATAGTTTTTTGTTATCATTCAGATCAACTTTATAATGCTTATAACTCTTATACTTTACAAGATTTTTAAGTCGATCATTCTTAATCTTTGGATCATAATAATCATTATGATTATCAATCCCAACTATTTTATCACCTCTTTCTAATAACTTTAAAGACAACATTGACCCAATAAAGCCAGCCGAGCCTGTTATTAATATTTTCATATTTTCTTATTTAAATTTTTAGAAATAAATACTTACATAACAAAATCATTTTTAGGAAACATTATTATAAATAAAACAATATTCTTTTGTAAATTAATTTATTCTAAAGTTGAATTATACAAGGATATATATTGATTTTTTACACTATCTATAGAAAAATTATCTATGATTTTTTTTCTAGAAATTTTTCCATATTCATTTAATTTTCTGTTAGAATTTTTTAAAGCACTATCTAAGCACTTTGCAAGTGCTACGGGGTCATTTGGAGGCGAAATCCAACCCGTCTCTCCAACTATGTCTTTAGCATCGCCAACATCAGTAGTCACGCAAGGTATTCCTGTTGACATAGCTTCACCAATCACATTTGGGAAACCTTCAGCTTTTGACGAGAGACATAACAAATCAAACATATTCATAAGATCATGCACATTTGATTGCTGACCTAAAAAAATTATATTTTTATTATTTGTTGAATATTTATTTAAACTTCGTCCAATAGTCACTAAAATAACATTTGAGTGTTTTCTACAAACTTTATCAAATGCTTTAAATAATGTTGGTATATCTTTTTGGTCATCTCCTCTACCAACATAGCCAATTACTTTATTGATATTTGATATTCCATGTCTATTTCTTAAATTAATTCTTATTTTTTTATTAGGTTTCCACACTTTAGTATCAAACCCATTTGGAATAGAAAAATCATTATCTTTATTGTAACCTATTGCACGGTGCTGCTTAAGCGAGCGATTAGAATTATATATTATTAAATCTGGTGCTCTAGAAAGGTAAGATCCAAGCTTAATAACTAAACGAGTTGTCAATTTCATTCTTTTGTATATTTCAAGGCTGAGACGTATAGTCCATGATAGTTTAATCTTTCTACCAACCATAATATAACCTAATAGTGCCGCTAAATTTCCATGATACATCCACCCTTGTATTATATCTGGTTTCTGTTCTTTTAAAATTTTTCGTAATTTTTTAGCTGCTGAAAAGTTAATTTGGCCTCTGCTCATATTTAGACTGAAAACTGGAATTTGTTTTTTTTTTAATAACTTTCCATAATAACCATCCGACATTAATGAAATTACACTATTGTTAAACTGACCTTTTAAGCCATTAGAAATAAGATTATATAAAAATCTTTCAGCACCTCCTCTTTCTAGGCCTGTTATTAAATGGATGACCCTAGGCACTTTATTGTCAAATTTTTTTGCTTTAATAAAATTTATTAATTTTAAATTTTTTCTAATTAAAAGATTTTTTTTTATTTCACGTAAAAAATTATTAGCAATACGTTCACGTGAAAAGCTTAAAACTTTACTTATATTTGGTTTATAGTTAAAAGATAATCTTTCTGCATGATAATATTTGAAAATAAAATCCTCTAACTTTTTTATATCATGATCTTCAAAAACTAGTCCAGTATTAGTCGTTTTCAAAATTTGACCAATTTCAAAATTAGTTCTACCGCCAATACAAAGAATTGGTCTTCCTGCAGACATATATTCAAAAATTTTTCCAGTAAGATGACCTCGAGAAATCTCTTTTGAGCTTGCTAATAAAAGTAATAGATTAGCTTTTTTTTGTTCTTCTAAAACTTCCAATCTAGATACATGGCCTCTTATTTTGATTAAATTTAAATATTTTGATTTTTGAGATAAATTTTTAATATGATCTAGTCTCGAACCATAAAACTCTACAATAATTGATTTTTCTGGAATTTTCTTATTTTTTACTAGATTTACTATTGCATCTAATAACATTACTGGACTGGGTTTCTCTGAGTAGATAGATCCAGTAAATATAATTCTTAGTCTTTTTTTTAATACAGGAGATTTATTTGAAATATTTTTTTTAACAATTTTATCTTTAATATCAAAACCATTTGTTATTTTAAGTACAGGTTTCTTGTGAAATGTATGTAACCTATGACAAAAGTCATCAGATATAGATGTGATTAAATCAGCATATCTGCCAACAGTTTTTTTTTCTTTTTTTTTAATTTTTTCTTTTAATTTTTCAGATACATTTATCAAATTTGGATTATCGCTCCAAAGATCTCTATAATCAGCAATCCAGTATATTGAAGGACATAATAATTTCATTTTATAACCAATAATATGGGATACTTCAGGTCCATATGTACTAATTACAACGTCTGACTCTCTCGCAATTTTAGAAAAAATTGGAGAAGAGGTTAAAAACCAATTATTTCTTGGATCGTTATCTTCTCCTAAATAATTCAATAATTTAAATCTTAATAATTTTGCAATTTTTTCAATATAAGAAAATTTTACTATCCAGCTTCCAAAAAATTGGTATGGCATTTCAATCACTTTAACACGTTTTAATTTAGGTAATTCCAAATCTAAAGGATGATCAAAACTTTGTTTTTTTGCTGTGAGGATTGTTATATCATGTCCTTGCTGACTCCAATAGCGAGCCCATGAATAAGGTCTATGCACGCTAATAGAGTTACGTGGTGGCCAACTATAAGTAACGATAGTAATTTTGAGTTTCTTCATTTTTTAATAATTTTTAATTGCATCACTTACGCTTTCTATAAGCTTTACAATTATTTCTGATTTCTGAGGTAATAAAATCTTTATTTGCACTGCGCCAATTGTTAATTGTTTCTGAAGGATTACTGCCAATATTCATCCACCAAATCGGGTGTATTAATAATTGTAAACCAAGTTTTCTTGGCTCCTCAAGATATTTTTTTATTTCAGGAAAAACATCTTTACAATTTGAGTCTGCTATATATTTCATATTTTTAAAAAAAGCATCTTGATAAGTTTGGGGCGTTCCTGATAATTTAATATTATTGTTATTTAAAAATAGTTTTGGACGATGAACAGAAGCAATATCTACCTTCTCACTAAATATATTTTCAAATAAATTCTTTTCATGCTTAAAAAATTTTAAGTTTTTGTAAACAGTGGGATCAAAATGTACTGAAACTTTATGACCCATTTGAGAAATATCTTTAACTAATTTTTGATTGTGGGATGATAGAAGATTGTACAAATTAGTACAAAACATAAAAAAAAATGTTGAACTGATTTTTAATCCAGACTCAAACACAGCTAATCGATGAGCATACTCAATACTAAAATCAACATCATGACGTATCAAGAGGGTGTTTTTAGTTAACTTTTTATTCCAATTTGTTGATGGCTTAAGTCCAGCATTTAATAAGATTTTAATAAGTTTCCCATATTGTTTAAGATTGAACATATTATTTTTTTCCTTTATAAAAACTTACTCTTTGATATTTTTGCCTATCTTTAATTATAACATAATTTTTTGTAAATCTTTTTTTTCTAATAGTAAAAAACTACTAATTATAAATACAAATAGTAAACATATTATTTTGATAATAATTGCTAAAAATTGAATTTCATCAAACATAACAATAATCCCATAGCTAGCAATCAACATAATTATAAAAGAAAGTGATGTTAATTTAATATTGTAAAATATTGGATAATACTTAAGTGAAAAAAATATGTACAATGAAAATGTAATTATTGCACTAATTAAAGTGGCGTATGCTGCACCACTTAAGCCAAGTAATGGAATTAAAGTATAATTCAAAATTGTATTTATAATTGCTGCAATTATACTAATTAGAGAAATAAGTTTAGTTTTCTTTGCAATTGATATCCCGGGTGCAAAAATATACATGTTTGAGAAAAATATGGCCATTACTAAAATAGCTATAATACCTGCTGAACTATAATAGTCTTTAACAGTGAACAAAATTACCAACTCTTGTGAAAACAAAATACTTCCTGATACTATAGTTAAAGAAAAAATGACAAATATATTAAATATTTTTGATATGTCAGATCGAGTTTTTTTTTCTTTATAGTGTTTAAAAACTAGAGGTGATAATGATTGTTGAAATCCAGCCATAACTAAAAAAGCAACACTGGCGAAACGATATGCTACTCCATAAATTCCAAGTTTATCTAATCCAAGTAAATCCTTAATAGCGATCCTATCGATATACAGTGCAATGAAAACTCCAATACCAGATAAAACTAATGGCATAGAGTAAGAAACCATTTTTTTAAACTTAGAAATACAAAAGGTAAATCCATAACTTTTTCTAGCGAAAATAATTGCAAACAAAGAACCAACTATATTTCCAGCTATTTGTCCTATAAAAATACTCTCTACCTTAAAGTCTTGAACTACCATCAAATACACCGTTAGGCTAGCAGTCACAACAACATTTATTAAAGCTGTTTTTACTGTATTTTTTGGTTGTATTTGCCACCTAAGCTGCTTTTGTGTAAAAAGAAATATACCATTGGTTGTTATTGCAAAAACAGCGAGTAAATATAAATTTTTTTTGCTAACATCTTCCAATAACCAAAAAGTAAAAGTATCACTAAAAAAAATTGAGATTAATATAAAGAGTAAATAAACTAGTACAGTAAACCAGAAAGCACTGGAAGTGTACTCTCTTTTTTCTTTACCATCTTTACCTTCTTGATAATATCTTGCTATACCTTGGGTTATTTCTAGAGCAATAGTAAGATTTATGATAGCAGCAATAACCATAAATAAATCAATTACTCCATATTCTGTAGGTGATAAGTATCTAGTGTAAATTGGTAATAAAAATATAGCTATCCCACTAGTAAGGGTATGACCAACGGTGTAGATAAGACTATTTTTAAAAAATTTTTTTAACACTAAATAATACTATTTTCTTTTAAGATATTATTTAAATATTTGCTCATTGCTTCGCTTGTGTGGTATTTTTTAGTATATTCATATCCATTATCAGCATAAAATTTAATCTTATCTGGATTATCAAGTAGATATTTTAAATTATCATATATTTCCCAGTATCTTGTGATTAACCATGCATTTTCACTATTTTC
>MDSV01021455.1_pt1 | contig 13629 bp, 8 predicted proteins | sample 810851 | NCBI WGS metagenome assembly MDSV01 (sample SAMN05326640, study PRJNA326480) | marine metagenome | isolation source: seawater | place: Atlantic Ocean: North East | collected 2012 | reverse complement strand
TCAAAACCGCCATCTGGGGCGGAATCAGAACCCTGAAAACGAATGATCCTTGGTTGCTTTTCCCCTGACTTTACCGCTGACTTCGAAGGTTCACACAAACCAGCTGTTGCAAACGCCAATTTTTCGTCTTGGTGAACTTCTCGAAGTATTGCCAGGGCTTTTCCAAGCTCTTCGGCTGACACAGGCGCAAATGGCTGATTTGACATAGTTTCTCCTCAAATTATTTCGGCGCTCAAAAGCATTACATGCCAATTGAAATTCGGTGGCCCGCGATTATAAGGTAACATGGCTATAGAGCGAGTGAAACTTACTGAACACAATCAAAAAATTAGTCGAACCCTAGCTGCGCCTAAGTTGTCTCTGTTGGGAACTAAACCTTTTCAGATCCCATCATGACAACACTTAGCGCTCGATATGTAATCAGTACTAAAATGACCTCAAAATAAAAAGCCAAGCAGATAAAGCGAGATTCAAACCTCAAAGGTATTCGATTATGGCCTACCTAGAAGAATTCGGCAAAACTGCAAATCATAACGATATAGCAGCAGCGCTAATAAAAGACGGCGGAACCATCATTAGCGATTTAGTGTCACCTGACCTGATGGATGCGATAAAAGAACAGATAAACTCTGCGGTCCCGCTAGCCGCGCAGGAGGGCAATAGCGATCTCTGGCCCGAAGGCAACAGAACCGTCGGCGCGCTCTGTTCCGTCAGCTCGCTATTCGTAGAAGAGCTAATGGTGCACGAAACGATCTTGGCCATAGTCGATCGCGTACTAAGGCCTCAAAGGCCAATGTTTGAATCATCTGATTCAAGACCTAAACCTCGCCTGGCTATTGAGGACCTCGAAGATGGCGGTACTCAACTTGTCTGGTCAAATGATGAACGACACAACTGCCACCACTATACAGCAGGCGCCTGCATTATGCTTGAAGTCGGTGCTGGCAGAGAGGAGCCACAATACCTCCATCGTGAAAATGCTATTTATCAGCCCTATCTCGGTCAAGCCAGTGTGCCAGAGTTCATCGTTTCCACCATGTGGGCAGGCTCAGACTTCACTGAAGAAAACGGCGCTACACGACTTGTTCCTGGCAGCCATCAATGGCCCGAGGAGAGGATCGCAAAAAGCGCCGAAATCTGTCAGGCGGAAATGACAAAAGGATCCGTAGTACTCTGGTTGTCTAGGACTCTACATGGTGCGGCCAAGAGCACTAGTCAAATAAATAGGACAGGTTACTTTTGCTCATACATTGTTGACTGGGTTCGTCAGGAGGAGAACCAATATGTCACAGTCGATCATAAAACCGCTCTATCGTATTCCGACAATGCTCGAAAAATCATCGGCTACCGTTGTAGCGATACACTCGGCTGGGTAAAAGGCCGAGACAAAGATAACCTACTTATCCCAGGAAACTCTGGTCAGTTATGACCTGTCGGGAAGAAACTGCATGTCTCTGCCGAGATCAGATTAATTCCTCTCCGCTCATAAGCGTTGAGCTCGCTTCATCGGATACAGTCTATTAGGCAATTCCGGCAAATCCTTCGTAGCAGAGTCATGGATGAGGGTCAGCATTTCGGCCGCGGTATCTAGGTAACTATTAGAAGCTCCATTGGGCAAGCCAGATACACCCGGCACTTAACTCAGCAGAACAAATGGGTTGTCGGTTAACTCACAGCTGGCATCCTCGCAAAGGGGTTGAGGCACAGGAAGTCCTTGACGAAACAGAGCTTACAGCAACTGGTATTCAAGTGAAGTTAAGTGGCCGGAATGTGAAGACCCATGCTCACGCATAACTATCGACCTTAGTTCGCCGGTGATTAACCTCAGATCCAATCGAAGTACATCAGCCGACACACCTCCTGCCAAAGGTTCGACCTGAAGTAGATTAGCATCAGGATAAAGCTTCCTCGCGACTTGTTCATACTTTTTGTAAAGTATCGCCATTTGCCGGTTGTATCTAATCAGAAATTTAATACCGAGCTTACACAAGGCACTCAATTTTCTCTAAGATGACATCCATCAAAGTCGACAAGAAAGCGCGTGCAAAAACAAGTAATCAAAACAAATTGCCCAAGGGACTGCTATGACAGCTGCGGTATTATCGTCGAGAAGACGACCGCTGCTATACGGGTACTCGGAGATCCTGATCACCCCACCTCGCGCGGCAAACTCTGCAGCAAATGTGCTGTCGCCTACAACGGTGTCTGGCAAGATATGGAGCAACGAACAAGCCAACCTTTGAAACGCGTCGGTCCCAAAGGCAAAGGAGACTTTAAACCTATAAGTTGGAAAGCTGCGTTGAATGAAATCGCGATGAGACTGGGGCCCTTAATCGAAACAGGCCGAGCCGACGCCATTTTGCAAACCCACTATTCCGGCACACTTTCACTGATAGCAAGTTCCTTTCCTTGCAGGCTATTTAACTATCTTGGCGCATCAGAAGTTGATCCCGACAGTATTTGCAATGCTGCGGGACATGCTGCGTGGCATCTAATGTTCGGGGACTCTGTCCTGGGCTTGGATCCGAGAACCATGAAAGATAGCAACTGTATCCTGGTATGGGGAGCTAACCCTTCCCACAGCGCTCCGCATACCCACGACTTGCTTATGGAAAAAACCGCCACAATCGTGGTCGTCGATCCAATCACAACGAAAACGGCAGAAAAAGCTGAACTACACTTAAAGCTAAAACCAGGAACAGACGCCGCACTGGCCTTTGGCCTGCTGCATCTGCTCAAGAAAAATGATTATTTCGATAAGAAATTTATACATGAACATACTATCGGCTACGAACTCATTGAAGCCACTATTGACAGCTCAACACCTGCGCGAACAGAAGCAATAACAGGTGTCTGCCAAGCCGACCTGCAGCGCGCCGCTGAACTCTATGGCATCGGTCCTTCGGTGCTCTGGGCCGGTCAAGGTCTGCAGAGACAAGCTACAGGCGGTAACATAATGCGTGCCATCGGGTTACTGCCAGCACTGACAGGTAATATCGGTAAACCAGGTGCCGGAATTAGCTACTTAAACGTCGCTACAATTGTCGCTGGTTTAGATTTTGACTGGTTAGAAGGCAACGCACTAAACGAAAAATCTCGTAAGACTATAAGTCATATGGCTTTCGCAGAACGACTCAGCGCGCCACAAGAATTTCAGGCATTGTTCGTCTGGAATACTAATCCCGTTGCTTCCGCGGCGGACCAAGCCAAACTACGTTCTGCACTAAAGAGAGAGGATCTATTCACTGTCGTCGTCGACTGCTTTATTACTGACACCGCAGATTATGCCGATATCGTCCTGCCGGCAGCCAGCTTTCTAGAGTTCGATGATTTAACTTATGGTTACTTCCATATGCTTCTCGGCGCCCAGAGTAAAGCGACGGAGCCTCCCGGCTTGGCTCTTCCGAATCAGGAAATATTTCGACGCATCGCCGGCGCTCTTGGTCTCAATCATTCTGCTTTGTTCGAATCCGATGAATCATTGATCGAAGCAATGTTGGCCCAAATGAAGGTAGATATGACATTCGCCGAGTTTCAAACCCGCGGCCACATTGAATTGGGGGATTCTCCTTTTATCTTTTTTTCCGATTTACGCTTCGAGACACCATCTGGCAAGATCGAAATTGATTCTGATAATGCTGCCGAACTCGGCATCTCCCGCGTGCCCGAACCATACGCTGAAGCGCTTCCCGATAATGGTCTCTTTCGGCTGCTGACCCCGGCATCGGAGCACTGGCTGAACGACTCCTACGCCAATGACTCGCACCTTTTAAGCATCGCAGGAACTCCCAGCGTCTTCGTTCACCCAAAGGATGCAGAACGCCTGAAGCTGAAAAATAACGAACTTGTCATATTAAGTAACGAATCCGGCTCGATCGAACTTAACTGCCGAATTGATGACCGAAGTCTACCCGGGACACTTTTTTCCTATAAAGGACGATGGCCGAAGTTATCGGGAGGCGTCAATGTTAATCTGCTCCACACGCCAAAAACATCTGACCTGGGTGAAAGCACGAGCGTACATTCCACAGTTGTTGCTTTGCGAAAGAGCTAACGGGGTAAACTAAACACTTAATCTCAGCCCATACAGCTAAGGACTATTTAAATCAGATGCCGCGACTAATGACGAAAAGCAGAGAGAAGAAAAGTGGGTGGAGAAAAAATTTCAGAAAGCACTGCACGCACGCAAGATCTGTTATCACCGCGGTGACAAATATGAAAAGCCCGACAACTGCAACATCATCGGAATTAAGCATCACTCAGCTGGGTGAATCACTGCTTAGGGCGGCGTCAACCATTTACGATCCTGCAGTTTTCGGCGATAAAGAACAAATCTATCTGCTTTACTCTCTCGGCGGAGAAGCTGGGTAAGTAATTGCTAAAATTGACTGCAGTTAACCATCATTAAATTGACAGATCGTAAAACCTTTCAACATCAGCGACATTATGCAAATTGCGGAGAGACAAATGTTCGATCGGGAAACCCACCCGCACCGGCGCTATAATCCTCTGAACGGTGAGTGGGTGTTGGTGTCGCCACACCGAGCACAAAGACCTTGGCAAGGCCAGTCTGAAAACCCTACATCGCAAAAGCTTCCAAGCTACGATAAGACCTGCCCTTTATGTCCTGGCAACAGTCGGTCTTCTGGCGAAATCAACCCCGACTACACGGAAACTTGGGTCTTTAATAATGACTTTCCTGCGTTGCTGCCTAACATCCCTGAATCCCAGAGCTCGAAATTTCATCTGTTCCAAGCCGAACCGGTGGAAGGCGAAACTCGGGTTGTCTGTTTCTCCCCCGATCATAGCAAATCACTGCCATTACTCAGCCTTGATAACATCCTTCGACTTATCGACACCTGGATCATCGAACTTGAGAATTTAGCGGCACGCTATCCGTGGGTGCAGATCTTCGAAAATAAAGGAGAAACAATGGGTTGTTCCCAACCGCACCCCCATGGACAAATCTGGGCAAGCAGTTTTGTACCAAGCGAGGTGGAGAGGAAAGACCGACGCTTACGAAATTACTACCTTAAACATCGTTCAAACCTATTAGTCGATTACGTTAAGGCAGAGCTGCAGGATGGCTCGCGAACAATTGTTGACACTCGATATTGGCTCGCTGTAGTTCCGTACTGGGCTACATGGCCGTTTGAGACTTTACTACTTCCCAAAATCCCATTGAGTAGATTCGATTCGATCAGCCAAGCACAGAAAGAAGACCTGGCCAAAGCATTGAAAATGCTCACTAGCCGCTACGACAACCTTTTTCAGTGTTCTTTCCCGTACTCCATGGGCTGGCATTTTGCTCCCTACAACATGACATATGAAGATCATGACCATTGGCAATTACACGCGCACTTTTTTCCACCGCTACTTCGTTCAGCAACAGTCAGAAAGTTCATGGTGGGATATGAAATGCTCGCTGAAGCACAGAGAGACCTGACTGCAGAACAAGCCGCAGCCACACTCAGCTCTTTGCCTGAGCAGCATTATCTGGAACCAGCATGAAAGGGTTGAAAGTACTTGTCCAAAAAGATTTTCAGACAACGTTCGATAAGCAACCCGAGTTGATAGCGCAGGCACCTGGTCGCGTTAACCTTATCGGCGAACATACCGACTATAACGATGGGTTTGTTTTGCCATGCGCTATTGACTTCCAGACCGTGGTCGCAGCCTCAAAACGGAGAGACCGCTTGGTCAGAGTTAGATCTCTCGACTACCAAGATACAGATGAATTTACGATCGCCCCTAATATCCAGCCACTGAAAGACAAGCTGTGGGCGAACTATATTCGTGGCGTCATCTTAACCCTTTTACAAAGTGGCTATGAGATCGGCGGCGTAGACATTGCTGTATCAGGCAACGTTCCAAAAGGAGCAGGCTTGAGCTCTTCAGCGTCACTTGAGATCGCTGTTGTTTACGCATTGACTTCGCTCTTTACCTTAGAGTTGTCGGCTAATGAGCTAGCAGCGGTAGGCCAACATGCGGAAAACAATTTCGTCGGCTGCAACTGCGGCATCATGGACCAGACAATAGCCGTTCGGGGCCAGGCGGGTCACGCTATGCTACTAGACTGTCGTAATCTCAAGGTCCAGCTCGTTGCTATACCGAAAACATTTCAACTACTGATCGTTAACTCCAATCAGCATCGAGGACTAGTTGACAGCGCATACAACGAACGCCGTGCACAATGTCAACACGCCGCAAATCTACTCGGTGTGAACGCGCTGCGAGACGTGACCACAGCTGACCTAGAAGAAAAAATCCACAAATTAGAACCAACCGTTGCTCGGCGGGCTCGCCACGTCATTACTGAAAATGAACGAACGCAACTCGCAGCATATGCTATAAAAGATGGTAACGCAGCCGAACTAAGTAGACTAATGGCCGCTTCACATATCTCTATGCGGGATGACTTTGAAATTACGACTCCTGAGATCGATTATCTTGTCGAAATAATTAATACCGCCCTCGGGGAGCAAGGCGGAGTGCGCATGACCGGAGGAGGCTTCGGCGGTTGCGTAGTCGCGCTGATTCCAACGGCATTGACAGAAAAAATCATCTCCTCTGTAAGAGAAGACTATCCACACAAGAGTGGAATACAAGCCGACTTCTACCTCTGCCGAACAGCTACTGGTGCTAGTTTGCTTGAACCCCAATGACTTTGGCCTACCAACCAGCTCGACTTATCACCCTCATCAATAATAAGGGCATGCGGATCACGTGCATGGACCTTGGGGCGACCTGGCTCAGCTGCAGGTTGCCTACCGGGAAGGACCTGCAGGAGGTCCTTCTTGGAGGGGCGAGATATGAAGACTACCAGAATCAGTCAGCCTATCTAGGCGCTACAATCGGACGATATGCAAACCGAATAGCGAATGGTTGCTACGAGCACAACGGCGAGATAATAGAGCTGTCAACGAACCAGAACGGAAACACTCTCCATGGCGGACCCGAAGGCTTCGACAGAAAAACATGGCAGATCGAGACAATCGCTGAGGACAAAGTTATCTTCACGTTAACATCACCTGACGGTGATCAGGGGTTCCCGGGGGAAGTAAAAGCGGTAGCAACCTACAGCTTAAGGAATGACAACTCCGTGATTATTGACTACAGGGCATACAGCTCGGCAAGTACACCTATTAATCTCTCCAATCATGCATACTTCAATTTGCATGACGCACAAAATGGAGACGACTCTCGGTCCCACTACCTAAAGATAAGTGCCTCGCGATATCTACCTGTTGACCAAGAGGGAATACCGATCTCTGGACTAAGAAATGTCGAGGGCACTCGATTTGACTTCCGCCGACGACGAAGAATTCGTAACGACTATGATCACGCCTTTCTCCTGGATACCGAATCCGATTACTCACACAGCCCCTGCCTTTCATTAACATCAGCACAGAACAAATTGACTTTGGACTTATTCACCAATAAACCAGCTGTACAGATTTACACGGGTCGCCAGCTGGCCGGAACGCCGAACCGCAGACATGGAGTCTACAAAGCACATGCCGGTATCGCGCTGGAAACTCAATTTCTTCCAGATACCCCCAATCATAGTCACTGGCCACAGCCGGACTGTTTTTTTTCAAACGACAAGATCTACCAATTCACGACTTGTTACAGATTTTCCTGGTAATCAAATAGCCAATCGCAACTCTTGTGTATCATCGAATAGGATCGAGAAATTTGGGTATAGAACCCCTAAAAAGACATTAAGGTTTTATTTGTTAGACTGAGAGGACCCCGCGCACAAGATTATTACTAGCCGGGAATACCCCTTTGCCATTAGGCAAAATAGAAGAATGGAACATATAAGATAGAAAAGGTATCAGCACAATGACACCAGAGGAATTTCGCGAAGCAGGACACCAGCTAATCGATTGGATTGCCGACTATCGCGGTCATATTGAGGAGCTACCCGTAAAAGCTCAGGTGAACCCGGGCGAAATTAAGAACCAATTTGAGACTGAAGCACCAAGTGTGCCCATTTCGTTCTCTGACTTACTCTCGCTTCTGGATCAGCGAGTGACTCCGGGTATAACTCAAACTCAAAGTCCAATGCATTTCGGCTGGTTCCCTGCTAATGCATCACTTGCCTCTGTCCTCGGTGATATAGCGTCTGCCGGCCTTGGCACACTCGGTATCTCATGGGAAAGCTGCCCCGCCCTTACCGAAGTAGAGGAGGTTACCGTCGACTGGATGAGGCAATTAACAGGCCTTTCTGAAAAATGGAAAGGAACGATTCAAGACACAGCATCAACAGCTTGTTTGACCGCCTTAATAGCTGCCAGGGAACGCGCCAGCGATTTCTCCCTACAACAAGGTGGCCTGCAAGCTCTGCCAGCTGCGATGGTCGTCTATACCACGGAAGAAGCACACTCTTCGATTGAAAAATCGGCTTTGCTGGCAGGCTTTGGGCGCGACAATCTGAGACTAGTCAACATGGACACAAAGAGTCGAACTATGTTGCCCGACGAACTTGAAAAAGAGATCAAGAAAGACCTTGCCGATGGTAGGGTTCCCGCAGCAATAATTGCCTCCTGTGGTTCCACAGGCGTTACAGCTTTTGATCCTATCGCTAAAATCTCCAAAATTGCGAGACCTCACAAAATTTGGGTGCACGTAGATGCAGCGATGGCCGGGTCCGCAATGCTGCTGCCTGAAGAACGTCACCTTTGGGCTGGCGTAGAAGGCACAGATTCCATCTCGTGGAATCCTCATAAATGGATGGGGACCATCCTAGATACAAGCCTATTCTTCGTAAAAGATCATGAGCACCTGATCAGAGTTATGTCAACCAACCCCAGTTACCTTAAGTCGAAAGTTGATGGCGACGTAACCCAATTCCGAGACTGGGGAATTCCCTTGGGGCGCAGATTCAGAGCGCTCAAATTATGGTTCCACCTTTCTCTAGATGGCCCCGAAAACATCCGAAAACGCCTAAGGCGCGACCTTATCAATGCTCGCTGGTTAGCCGAGCAAGTCCGCGCCACAGACAATTGGGAACTGATAGCTCCGGTAACACTACAAACAGTCTGCGTGCGTCATTTACCTAATAATCTTGACGCTAAAGAACTCGACGAACACAACGTAAGTTGGGCACGTCGAATTAATGATTCCGGTACTGCTTTTGTTACACCATCGTGTATAAACGGCTCATGGATGGTCAGGGTGTCGGTAGGGACTGAAAATACAGAGCGCCGCCATGTCGAAACTCTCTGGCAACTAATGCGAGAAACGGCAAATCAGCAGTTATAAGGGGACCGCCTCTTGATGCGCAGCGAAATTAAAAGCCTGTGATCATTTTTGCAAGTCAATACCTTTTACTTTAATCAGGGAATCCAACAATGCCCTGGTCTCGCCAGCTGCGCAACAAATTAGAATCTCGACTTTGACCAAAAATTTCCATCGTATGCTCACCGAGTTCAGGATTAGTAGGCGTGGTCGAAATATCAACATTGCGCAACAAATAAGGAGCGTTCTGAACCAAAAACTTACTAGTGTCATCTTCAAATTCCGTAAAACTCCTGCGTTCCGTCAGCTGCGGGTGAGAAAATAGGTCTGACGGAGCATTGTATCGACTACAAGGTACGCCGCCATCATTAAGAATCCGTTCAGCTTCAACTACAGTGTACTGGGTTGTGAATTCCTCAATCTCTTTAAAAAAAGCATCCTGATTCCGACTTCGATTACCCAATTGAAAGCGTTCATCATCAGCCAACTCAGACTTTCCAATAGTCTTCGCTAAACACTTAAGGTTTTTGTCTGACACGATACAAACCATGACAAATCCGTCCTTGCATAAGATGGGTCGAAACCCTGCTGCGGGTGGCGGATTTTCCATTTGAGCAAATTGAATGTGAGATGGGATGAGCATCATCATCGACTCCAACATCGTAACGTCAATATAATCTCCATGCCCATGACGCTCGCGCCCAAGGAGTGCGGTCAATATAGCTCCGTGAGCATAAGATCCTGTTAACATATCAGCCACCATAATCCCCCAAACAGGCGGAGGCGCTTCGGGATCAATCTGATCAAGTTGGTGGACATAATCAAAGCCACTAGCAGCGTGCGCGATAGGCGCATATGCAGCGCGATGGACTTGCGGACCTGCTTGACCGAAACCCGAGATAGAGCAATAAACTAGAGCAGGAAATTCATCCTTCAGCGAAGAGTAATCAAGGTCAAATTTAGCCATGATTCCAGGGCGATAATTCTCGACGACAACATCAGCTTCAGCAATTAACTCGTGCGCCAGTTTCTGCCCTTCCTGATGAACTAAGTCGATCGCCACGCATCTTTTACCCGCGTTGAAGTGCGCGAATAAGCGGCTGCGGCCGAAAGGACCTCGAATAACATCCCCACCCATCGGCGGTTCAATCTTGATTACATCAGCGCCGCAATCAGACAACAGTCGAGTGCAGATCGGGCCCGCAAAGACCGCGGAAAAATCCACGACTTTCAGACCATCGAGAGGTTTAGAACGACGATTCATAAAACTAGCCTCGAGATATCAGTTAGATCAAATATTACTCGCAAAGCTTTACCTTGCCTTAACAAAACACTACGAGTAAATCTTTTGAACAGTTATTTTAAACTACGTTTTTTTCTACCAGCACCATACCTTTACCACCTCAGAGTACTCATCTGAGGTATTATCGTCTAGGAATTCGGGTGGGCTGAAATTTCCGTGCAGACTTTGTACAACAGTGAAGCAGCTAGCAAGAAAGCTAATGATTGAACCGTCTTACACCTGCAACTGATGAATACATCTATTCCTCGCATCACACCTCAAGGAGCTCCAAGTGGAAATTGAAGTAAAACCAACAAACCTTGACTTTTCGCCAATGCATAACGCCGTGCAGGAGTATGTGGACAAGGGCGTTATTCCTTATGCCAACACATTAGTTATGCAAGGGACCGACGTGGTAGACCTCCATTTTTATGGAGAATCTAGTCTGGAATCTGGCCAACGTCTGTCTCCAAATTCCATCTTCCGGATGCACTCTAGCACCAAGATGGCCTGCTCTATTGCCCTGATGCAGCTCTGGGAGAAAGGCTCATTCAATCTGGACGACGCATTGGCAGACTACATCCCAGCCTTCGCCGACATGCGTGTCTTAAAAAGCGAGGCAACGGATATCAAGGATACTGAGCCTGCTGCTCACCCCATCAAAGTAAAACATATCCTTTCGCACACAGCTGGCCTGTCTTACGGTTTTCTCGAGCCAGAGGGAATTATTGACCGTGCTTACAACCAAGCAGCTATTAACCCCATGTTACCGGGCTCGTCCATGACATTGGAATCTTTTTGCGAAAGCCTAGGTAATCTGCCTCTGGCTTACCACCCTGGTACTTTCTGGCGCTATAGCTTCGCTACAGACGTCTGCGCAAGGCTTGTTGAGGTACTGTCCGGTCTAACTTTCGACGATTACCTAAAGGATTATATATTCAATCCTCTAAGCATGCTGGATACGGATTTCTACGTCCCACCCGAAAAACTAGACAGATTTACAACAATGTTCTTACCAGATGATCCGATGAATCCCATGAGTCCCTGCCCTACGCCGATGGATATGCCCAGTACAACCAGCAATGGAGAATTGCCTACCTTTTTGTCTGGTGGCGGAGGGCTCCTGTCGACACTTACCGACTATCTAACTTTTAGCCGAATGGTCATGGCTGGTGGTGAATGGAACAACGAGCGAATTATCGAAAAGCAAACCCTTGATCTCATGCGAACAGATCAGTGCCCCGCAAATGTAAGTGTTAATTTTCCAATGTGGTCTATGCCTAAAACAGGCTTTGGGCTGGGCTTTGCCCTAAAGGGTAAACCTGCCGAGGGTGAGCCTCAATCTGCAATTGGTGAATATCATTGGGGAGGAATGGCAGGAACGCATTTTTGGTGGTCGCCAAAAGCAAACATAGCCGGCATTTGCATGACACAGAGAATGCCAGGTTTTTGGCATCCTTTCAGTCAGGCTTTTAAGAGGCATGCATATCAAATAGCAGCGCAGCAATAAAGATTGAACCCAAAGCTTGGAATACTCAACTTTCACCGATCTGGATGGTTGAACGCCTAACCAACAAACCCGAAAGGGCGCTAACGCAGTCGCAATACTTAAAATTTAGTGTTCATAAGGACCGGGCAAACGCGGAACAATCGTCGAGACGAGCTTGCCGATGGAGAGCAACCGCCGATCGTCATTTTTTTTACCATCTAGCGAAATCGCAAGCGGTAACCCTTGTTTACTTAGACCCAAAGGAATGGCAATTCCAGGTTGTCCCGCAAGCGCACCGGGGCTTGAATTTCGGTCGTGAAGAAAAATTGAAACGGTTTCCCCATCGATAATGTCTTCCTGCGGGTTTTCAGGCTTAGCCAGCGGCGCTTGACCCACAGTCGCAGGGAATATGAGAGCTTCTACTCCATGAGTTTCAAAGTAATTCGAGTAAGTAGACTCAAGATCAGGCTTAATTTCATCAATCGCTGACTGATAAACCGATAAAGGTATCGACGCAGGTGCTCCTGGTATGACCATTTCTTGCCACGCGAGTTTTGTATCCCAACCTAGGTCTGGCAACAAGTCTAGAACTGTGCTGCCATCTACCCATTCGGCAAGGAATCGATTAACGGCAGGATAGGTTTCATAAAAGAGAATCGGATAAAGACCTTCTTCATTCAATTGTGTTACGTTTGGAAGATCAGCGTCGACGAGTACCACCTGACGTTTTTCTAACTCCTCAAGTAAAAAATCAAACTCCTCCAAGAGTTCCTGACTCACGCCTTCATGAAAAAAACGCTTCGGTACACCCAGCCGCAGTCCATCCAATCGTATCTCAGGAAAAGTACCCTTATCATCCGCAAGAACTTCATCGATCAGCATTAGATCTTCAGCGGAACGAGCTAGCGGCCCAACGGTATCGAGGGTCTGCGAAATCGGCGCGACGCCTGCGGTTGGATATCTTCCTGTCGTCGGCCTAAACCCGAATAGACCTGTAAATGCAGCAGGGACTCTTATGGAAGCCGCGGTGTCTGAACCAATGGCAACAGGCACGATCCTCGCAGCAACTGCTGCGGCACCGCCTCCCGAGGAACCACCGGCTATTCTTTCTGTGTCATAAGGATTCAGCTGCTGACCATAATGCGAGTTATATCCATTCGATCCGAAAGCCCATTCCTGGTTATTGTTTTTACCGAAAATAATCGCGTCTGCTGCAATTAACTTATCAACAAGCGGAGCGTTCTTATTAGGCAAAAAGTTTTGATACTTGATCGTACCAAAGGTCGTAGCGGTCCCCGAGGTGCTGATAAGATCTTTCAGCGATACGGGCACCCCAAACAACGCCCCTAAGGCCGCACGGCTAGCAAGTTTTTCATCCAATCTTCTAGCTGCATTAAGAATTGAATCTTTTTCTAATGTAATGAACGCATTCAGAGGAGCCCCATAAACTTCTGATCGCTCTACTAACAGGGATACATATTTTTCAACCGTAATTGTTCGACTTTTCAATAGAGGAACGACTTGCGCCGCAGTCATTTCGGACAAATTATCCTCTTGATCTTGACTCAGAGGATTACCGAAAGCGCCCACCGTACTAATTGATGCAAGAATT
>MDSV01240715.1_pt1 | contig 13630 bp, 3 predicted proteins | sample 810851 | NCBI WGS metagenome assembly MDSV01 (sample SAMN05326640, study PRJNA326480) | marine metagenome | isolation source: seawater | place: Atlantic Ocean: North East | collected 2012 | reverse complement strand
GTTTAGAAATCTTATTCGTTGTTTTGGAATTGATGATAAGATATATAAATTAAATTATTATTCAAACAACGTTGACTATATTCTAGAGGATAACTTTAGATCGGTCGCTGATAAATTTAAATTAGTTAACTTTAATACGCTACTGAACACAAATGCCACAGTTTACCAATATTCTAGTAGTTTAAACTCTAACACAACAACATTTATTTCAGCAAGTAAAGATTTTATTGCATCCACCTCGCAAGAAGCGGGACTGCCGCTTAGTGTTGAGGCAAATTTAATTTTTCCAAATAGAGTTGATCAAAGCGAATACCACACTTTGTTACACGACGATCCAACGTTTAGAAACAACTATGCACTATTCTTAACTGCAAGTGTTTTTGGTATGCACACTGCTATTGACACGGCTGCAGCCGACACAACCTGGAATACTAATGATTACGCAAACTTTGTTGTAAAGGCTGTTAAGCCTGATATTTTTTCAAAAAAAGCTAAGTTCGTCCTCACTGGAACTCTGGGTGGTTTTATTCCAGAACTTACTTCTTCTTTTTATGACGATATCTACTCCGATACTGACTGGAGTTTTTTAGTATCGTTATATCCAGAGGCATACCCAAACACAAATCAAGTATCAGGAACGTTCGGCGCAGCTGAAAATACGGCATATGTTGTTGAGTTTTCTGGTATCAATAGGGTTCTAGACACTACGATTGAACAGTTTACGCTAACAGGATCGTTAACACAACAGCAAGCAGTTAACTTTTTAGCTTCACCAAAAAGGATATTTGTTGGTTCACATAAAGATAATTTTACCGGTTCGGTGAGACAACAGACAGACGTTAAGTTTAATACAATAAGGGTTTGGCAAAATAAACTAACCACTAAAGACTTATCAGTACACGCTTCCGATCCAAATAATTACAGCATTAAAAATCCAGATCAAAATGCTTATTTATTTAACACACAGATTAATAAAGTTTATGTTCCTAATAAAGAAACACTACTCCTTCATTGGAACTTTAATAATGTAACAGGATCCGATGCATCGGGTCAGTTTATAGTAGACGATTTAACCTCTGGTTCAAGTGACCAAATTACTCGCTACGGCTTTTTAAGTAATATTTCTAATAAACAATTTACAGGACGAGGTGACGACTTTGCTGCCTCTAGCACTTCTGTAGTTTCAATAGACGATCTTGTAGTAGCGAAGCCGAACATGCCGGAAGTCTTAGCAAATGAAAACACAATAAAGATTTTATCAAATGATGATATATTCTTCACTAGAGATAGTCGACCAACCTTCTTTGATTTATATGTAGAAAAAAGCCCATACCAGAACATTTCAGAAGAAATGCTTAAGTTTATGTCTACCATTGTTGACTTTAATAACTTAATTGGTACAACAGTAGATAGATATCGTGGCGAATATAAAGGATTGAAAATGCTTAGACAGCTTTTCTTTCAGCGAATGGATACGCCAAACATCGATAAATACATAGAATACTTTAAATGGTTTGATTTAGCAGTTTCTGCAATGATTCAGAAACTAGCACCAATGTCATCTGGATTAGGCGATCGTCCTTTGAGGAATATCATTGAATCTCACGTTTTAGAGAGAAACAAATATCAGTCAAAGTTCCCTACTTATGAGTTTAAACAAACAGATCCTGAAGCTAGATTGTTTGGCATTAATGAATTAACTTATCCGTGGAAAGAAGGTCACGCTCCTGCTAGTTTTGCAGCAACTGATCAGAATGATAATTGTCTTTGGTTAAAAGAGAGAGCAGAAAGAACTGGTTCAATATCTAGTGGAGACATGAATGTAGATTCAGATCGTCAAGAAATATTAGATGTAATAAACAATCTTAATAACGCAACGCCACCAAACTTGAGTGGTTCAGACGGTACCTATCAAGGTTCAACATATGCTCTTCGTCGTTTTGCAAGACCATATAAAATAAATGCTGTAAAACAATCTGAGATACACGGTGGTGGTAACGGATATGATAACAAAAAAGTCGGCTTTTGGGATGCCATAAGAAAGCGACCAACACCTTCGGAACCCGGCGAAGGCGGTCTAATATCAATTGAGCCCCCAGATTCTTCATTAGAAGAATTTAAAGATTGTAACGATAATCTTGTTTTAAATGATGGCAAAAGAAGATTTAGCTTCTCTGCCGGCACAGCTATCGATAGTGCAGAAAACTTTAGTGATGTGTTCAAAGGACAACTAGTTTTTCCATTTAGTTTGTATAGTTCTTCAGTAGCAGATAATCCTGCCATGGCTGATTTGTCTGATTTTCAAGCAAATTTAGCTATTACCAATTTACATCATGACAACTACGGTCCTTTCAATGATGTTCCAATGCAGGGTCCGTTTACGGAAAAGTATGTTGGTGGACGTGCATATCGTCACGTAATGACAAACTTTACAGTGGACAATGAGCAACCTGAACGTGAAGGCGAAAGAGTAGAAGGCTGGAGATTAACCGCTTCTGCCGGCGCACTAGATTTAGTTAATGTCTCGCCACATAATCCAAAGTCTGTTTACTTTAGAGAAGAGTATGCAAAACGACCTGTAAATATTAAAAATATTCAACAGCTAACCGGCGCAGTTGAAACAGAAGGTGAAGCCCAAGGAATACACGCTCAGGGTGTAACAAAGATAGGAAACTATACAAATACTTATGAGATTGTGATGACTAATGGTCGCTCCATAAACAATCGTTATCTAGCAGAATCTGAAGGAGATTTACCCTCTACAACTACCGATTCTCTTTTTGTTTCTGGTGTTGTTGATTTCCCTCTTCCAAGAAGAGACCTGACTGGTTCAAATAAGGCAATAATTGTTAATCGTTTTTCTGCTCCCGGCGACCCGGCAACAATGGCTGAAGGAATGCTAGATACTGCCGCAGCAGAGTTTAGTGTCTATAATGCACTACCTTACAGAAATTTATCTGTGAGGCTGCCTTTGCAAGAGCTTTTAACCGATCATGCAAATCAATTTGGTTTGTTTAGCGACCAATTCACAGTTGCTGCTTATGCGAGAGCAGGAAAAGATTACGCTGCAGTTGGCGGCTCGTCTTCTATTAATGATCCTGGCGCAGATTTAGATTACATAGGCACAGGTTCTTTCCATAAAGTTAATAGAAACGGAAGAAAGCAGCCAAAATATTCAAATGAATTTACAGGGCACACAGGCACTATCTCGACTGACCCTGTATTTGACAATTTCTTTGTGCAGCATCAGATTCCACAGACAGATGTACAATACTCTTGGATCACAGCAAGCTTGATAAATACCTATACTGGAAGTGCATTATTTGCTTTTGAGCAACCAGATTTTAGTAATGCAAGCCTTGCTTCTACTGATTTAACGTTTGTAAGTGCTTCTGATTCAGGTAGCTTAAATATAAAAGTAGATTTTGTTGGATTGAACACTCTTATTAAAGACAACGTATTATCTGCGTCTAATCTATTATCAAGTTCTGATTATTATAATGATGAGATTGAAAGTTTAGATGATGTATTAACAACTAATGCAATTCTTTCTCATCGCGGTGGACCAGCTGGTGGGTCTAACTGGAAGCTTTACAGAAAAGATAACCACCCGATCGTAAGAGCACATAGATCAGAAAACAGAATAAGTTTCTTAAATCAAAATACTATTTTTGAAAATGATAAAGCTGCTGTCGAAGTCACAATAGATTCTGCTATTGAGCCACCGATAACGAGCAAATATAAACAACTAACACACGTAGTTATAGATAGACAAACCGGCGAAGAGGTGGCAATCGATCATACTTATATGAACAATATTCGTTATTTTACAGACCACACTCTTGATAACCTTGACCTAGACAATAAATTACTGGATCCACAAAGAAACAAAAAATCAGATCAACAAATGCTTGATATTATCAACTATTATCTATATCAAGCAAATGATTTTGCGGATGCACCAGAGCTTAATCCAATATCAGGCTTGGTGAAATTCATAACAAGAGAAACAATATTCCCAAGAGAACAAAACACCTACTTGTCAACTCATAGACAAAGAAGTGATTTTCTTAACTTTATATGGCGAGACGATATAAAAGTAAGAAAGCAAAAAGGTTCGCAAGATCCGTATGTACTGAACCTTAGCTTGGATTCCACCCCTTATGGGTTTTTAAATGTAAGTAGCATGAGCAACAGGCGCCTAGGCGGCGGCTCAATTTCCGCTAGTATATTCCCACTTGACGCAAGAGGCGATGTTCCTAATACACCCATCGAACGGATCGCTATTGATTCAATTGAGCGTTTAAAACAAGAGCCCTTCGAAACTTGTAATATTGCCATAATAAGACCTAATAATCTTTGTGGAGCGCTGAACGCTGGTGCCACCAGCGCTGACTTTGTAGCAGCAAGTACGGCAAATGACGCAATGGCTGCCGGGCTATTTAGCACAACCGCTACTGACGGCGCCGGAATATTACAAAATGCTATTCTACCTTTCTCATGGTATAATAAATTTGCTAACCGAATTGAATTACGGAGAGACGAGGGCTTTGTACGAGGCTTTTCGACATTAGTACCTCAGTACAACAGAAGATTTGCCGGCGCCCTGCCGAACGACGGCACGCTGCGTCAATATAGCGCCTCGGCACCGGCTCAAGAGGTCGAGCGACAGTTTGTAGAATATAAGTTTGGAGATACAAAGTGGGAAGCTGGCAAGCAGTCTGGAAAGTCGCCTTTTTATGATACCTACTCTGATTACATTGAAGACATTAAAAGAGCGGGTAAAGACTTTAGCTTAATACCGGAGTTTAGAATTTCTGAGCATATGGATTTTTATCTTAATGAAGCAGAAAATGGTTTCTTAACCGCTCCAGGCACTGCCTTTGAATTAACTGGTACTGTTGTTTCTTCTAGTGCAAATGAAGAATTTGCAAAAGTTTACTCTAATTCTGATTTCTTAAAAACCTTTGCAGTTGTTAACGATTTTTATGGTGCGCAAACCACACCATCAAAAATAACTTTATCCGCAGAAGCATTAATAAAATTCTTACCTTACAGCGGTTTTTATCCTGCAGATAGAACTGTTGAGTTGTCTAAGTTGTTTTTTCAAAGCTATCAAGCCAGTGTCAATATAACAGGTTCTTTCGTGAATTTTGATAACACTGCAATTACCGCTGGCGATTTTATCATTGGTCAAAATGCCGGCGGCATGTACCCAATTTGGAAACCTTTATTTGCTCCTGGTATTTTATTTAATAGTATTAAATCGGGCATTGCTGTTGATTACCCAGTTCATACATCAAACGTACAGCTTGATACCAGAGGTGTGGCTGGTAATCATAATCGAACAATGAGTGGACAGTTTTTAGAAAACATTCCAAGAATCGCAACTGATTTTGATTTTAGAGTACCCTTCGAAGCGCTTTTAAATCCTGAAGGTCATTTAAATCAGTTTATCGTTAGTAGTGAGCCACATCCAACAGCTGCTTTCGGCGCCACACCGCATCAAAAAACAGGTAGCTCTGAGGGTCAAGGCACTCAGCGAATGTCTGCTTCATTAGCTGCTGCTGGCAAGTTAAATTACAAATTAGCTATGAATAACTTTTTAGCTTCAACTATTGATTTCTTTAAACCAGGAGGCAATTTAACAACAATTGTTTCCAAGCCTGATACAAACACTGATGGTTTTGGTGTAAATTTTGATTCAACAAAAGAATATAGAATGAGAGTGGTTTGCTATAATGGAATACAATCAACATTTAAAGATCTTAGTGCTAGTATAAATGCGGGAGTATCTGATGACCCAGCTGCTACATTTCAAAATCCTGAAATAGTTCCTTCTTATAGAATCAATCCTGCGTCATGTGTTATGTATAGGCAGGATGGCTTAAACGTTCAAGCTGATATGTACGGCGCCGCCTTCGGTCCACCCTCTGATTCTAGTGGTTCTCTATCAATGGATCGATCTGGTCTTACAGATACTCAAGCTACGACACCATTATACGGAACTGCTTCTTTTGAACCATTTACACCGCCATATTATGATGGCTATAGCCATATTGAATTTATTTTTAGACCAACAGACGCAGACATATTCCAGCCAGAAGATTTAAGTATCCCGGCTATTCTATCTAATGTAGAGCAAAATGGTTTTGGATTTAAGAGGTTCGTAACCCAACACGTCCCAGGTTTAGGATTTGACGATGTTGGCAATAGTTCTGTGGCTACAAAAAACAGAATGCAACTAACGTCAAGTATAAACTTAAGTGTGATTGAGAACGCATCAGTTGACTTTGATGCCGCTGGAAACCCACAGGTAATTAAAAAAGGTGGAGATACGTCCAATGTTCTAACAATTCAGCCAAAATGGGAGACACCCATTCTTGATTTTAAAGATGTTTCAGCAACATTACCAGTCAGCGGATCTGGCTCTATTGCAAAAGGAATGTGGCATCAGTATGGTGTAAAGCCATCAGGTAGTAACGGAATATTTTTGCAAGTGCAAAATATTGCAGATTCCGAAAAAATAAATGTAGCAGAAACTGGATCATTAGCCGATCTTCTTGGTTTCGATACTAGCCCTCGTAAGCTGGGACAAGTTGCTGAATCTAAAAAGATTTCTGAGGCTATTGTAGCCATACCTTTCTTTAAAGATTTCAATGGAAATATTAAGAAATTCAATTTAAACAAAACAGCCGTCGCAGTGGCAGAAGAAATCTCTAATAAAAAAGAAGCTGGAATTCAGCCAGATTTTAGTGCCGAACAGCCAGACGTTGCTATTATTGATATGGTCACTAAAATGAAAAAGTTTGTTATTCCACCTCACTTTGATTTTATAAAAAATAAAGAAGCTGTTGACCCCTTTGCAATGTTTATATTTGATTTTGAAGTAAACTTAACAGAAAAAGACTTAACAGATATTTGGCAGAATTTGTCTCCTAGTGTTGGAAGAAGTTTTCAAAAAACCCAGGCTAGCTTACCTGTTAATATCTTTTTGCCTGAACAACAGCCTCCCACAGCAAATGGAATTGTAGCCACAAATTATGGTTTAATGGAAATATTTCCAGAAAACACACAATGGATGGTGTTTAAAGTAAAGCAACGCTCTGCATACAATTATTTCGCAAAGACTGCTGATTCTTCCGATGATTCAAACTTTAAGTTTGATTTTGATTTTGGCGACAACGGTTCTTCACAAACTAGCACACCAGATTATAGTTATAACTGGCCATTTGATTTCTTTAGTCTAATAGAGCTAGCTAAAGTGGATGCGAACTTAGAAATGACACCAACAGACTTTCTTAAAAAGGTTGACATAGGAAACAAAGTAGTTGATAACTCAGTTGCGGGTATACCTATTACAAACGAAAAAGGGCAGGCTTTAACACCAAAACCTAATGATTTACAGATTGCGCCTTCTATACCAGACACTACCGGCATCGGATTTGATGGAGGTTCTAATTAATAATAATGAGTTACTTAGATCAAAAAGAAGAAGTTATAAGCTTGGAGTTAACTCCGTATGGAAAATATTTATTATCTATTGGAAAGTTAGACCCAGTGTATTATGCGTTTTTTGATGATGACATTATCTATGATTCAAAATACGCTAATATAGATGCGGAACCTCAAAGCAATGCTGAATCCAGGATTCAAGAAGAGACTCCTAGATTTGCCGCACAAGGCGTAACAACTGGTAGAGAGACTGATCTTATTGATAAAAGGGACGCGAATCTTCCAGAAGGGATTGACCTTTTCGACCCACTAGATCCAACACGATCTTGGCTATTAAGTGAGGGTCTTATTGATGAGGCGACCATATACAACTTACTTGTTCCTCAACCAGTGCCAAACGAGAACACCCTTAAATGGCAACCAATTGGAAAATCTGACCCTTCAAAAGAGTATGCGCCGGCTTGGAACTTAGCATATCTCAAAGCTGAACTATCTGCTTCTTCTGATTATTTAACAATTTCAAGCTCTCACGGCGTAAGTCACTACAATGTACCACAATTAGAAAGTGAAGTGCAATATGTAGTAGAAAGAAACAGTAAAAAATACAACGTTCTTAACGCACCAGATAATCTATTAGAAGAGTCAGACCCAACAGCAAATCCAAAGTTAAAAGATAGAATAGATATTTTGTCTTATTCGGACGGTGCTTCTATTACTATGGAAAAAGATTTTTTAGTTATAAGAATAGAAGAATCAAATGTGGGTTTTGATAAAGAAAATTTTGATTTAGAGCTTTTTGAAGTTCAGACTTATCTCCCTACAGGTGAAGAAATAGTCACTCCACTGAAGTTTTATAAAAATCAAGAGCAAAGTATAGAAGACTCTATAAACAATAGAGTAAGACCAGATGTTGTAGACTGGTTTTTTGATCTTCTCGTCGACGAAGAAATAGATTCAGAAGTTATATGTCCACTAATCCAAAGAGATAAAACAAAACAATTTTATAATTCAAAAATGTTTAATTGCGAAGATATTGCATTATTTGATGCAGATTCAGTTCAAAATATTTATTCTGATGAAGACGATACAAAGGACGTGTGTGAATAATGATATCTTTAGAAAGTCTATCTCAACAATTACTACCAAATATTTATGTTAAAAACTTAACATTAAATACAAATTATAAAACTGTTGATAGTGATACAGAAGTTAAAGGTAAGTCTGTTCCTGATAATTCATTTTCTAGCACTCTCACACTATCTTTAAAATTTTTAAAGAATCCTAAGTTTCAATCTGAGTTGGCTTTATTGCTCGAATCTGAAATGATAGATTTAGTGCAAATCTATGTTCATCAAATAACAAGCAAATTTGATTTTCAAAGTTTATCTGAAGACGATGTTGTTAATTCAGATGGTACACCAACAGAGTTTGCAAAGAATATCTTAACTCAAAATCTCTCTGATGTACCAGGAGCAGAAACGATTACCACAAAAATAAAGTCTTTGTTTGAAATTTCTAAAAATTCTCAATATATAGGTTCAGACGGCTTAACACAGTTACCAGAGCAAATTTTAAACGATGGCACAGTGTTAAGTGAGGTAATTGGCGAGTTTGAATTTAATAATATTCCCAATGATACTGATTTTTTAGGATATGCTATAATAGTTTCCATTAAATCTACCGCGGAGGCTGGAGATTTTAATTCAATATATACTGATACTTTTGTTTCTAATTTAACAAAAGAAATAGTGATATTAGATGGTCAAGTCCAAAACGAAGGGCTGCTTTTTACTATTGCCCCATTTGCAGCTGGTTCAGACACTCAACAACTATCCAAGTTTGGACAGCCTGGGGATATTTGGGCGGGAGGAGTACATATTCATGAAGGCAGATTCATGGCAGGACCGGTCCATACAACTACTCCGCATCCATTTTTGGATTACTCTATCATACCGATTTCTAAATTTATTGATAACAGGGTTAGAACAAAGATAGAAAGAAATATACTCAATATAACAAAAACTTTTGAAAAGCTTAATTCTTTAACTTCCCGTTATAAAAACTCTCCTAATTTGCTTGATTTTAATCAATATAAAAATAAAATCTTTGTAAGCGATATGTATTTATCTCAAGACAAGCTGGGCAATGTCGAGGGAGCATTTGTAGTTGATAAATTAGAATTTCTTAAAGGGAAATCATCATATTCATTTTTGTTTGAAAATGCAAAACAACTTTATGTAAACAATGTTTCATTATATAGACAATTTATAGATATAATGATGGATAAATCAAAACTAATAAATGCTTATGTTTATAATGGCGACGTCGCACTTGGCTCAATAAGCGATAAAGGCGGGAATGAATCCCGATATCCAAAAGGTTTTTATCAATTAAAAGAAAAAGATAGAGAGTTTGTTATAAATAGAAATAACTTTATAATCCCAGAGGAGACTCAAAGTTCACCTTTGGACACGTCAGCGGGGCTTGAATATTTCACTTTTAAACATTATATTGCTGGATATGATCTATCAACCAGAGGCTATACTACAAATCTTGAATATGTAGATCCAACCATAGAGTATGTAAAAGAGATCATTCAAAGTCTTAGATTGGCTTCTAACAGTTTAAGTTCTTTAATAGAATTTGTAAATAAGACACCACCTCCAAGCTTTACTGGTTTTGGAAAAGGATCGGGCGGCTTTGATCTTGTAACGCAGAGAATTAATTATGATGTATTAAACACAATAAAAAATAGTGACGGTCCTGAGTTTTCTACAATTACACAAGGGGACAATGTTTACTTAAGACCTCTCTTTGATTTGCCCTTTAGAGACATTGCTATATACTTCTATAGTCCAGAAAAAGGCTTAGATTATAAAGCATTTGAAAATTATATAAAAAATGTATCAAATTTAAACATAGCCACGCTAGACAGCCTACTCGTTGTAAATGATTTTCTAATCAATTTAATCTATAAAATACAGCTTAGTTTAGATAGTTTTGGTATAAAACCTTCTAAAGAACAAAGTCCTAATTCGTATGGGTATCAACTATCCAACGGTGATGTCCAATCTAAGCTAGGTACCAAAACTTTAAAATTAGAATCACCAAGAAGTACAAAAATTGAAATATATGAATATGGTTATGATTTTACTGGATTTATTGATTATAAAAAAATATTTGGCATAGATTGGTTTCAAGGAAGGGATAAAAATAAGTTTTTAAATATCACCAGTAATGATTTTGTTAATGCGTGTATATATTCATTTTTAGAAATAGGTGATTCTTCTGAAATAAATTCGAATTTTATTTTAACAAACGGACAAATAAAATCAGTGCAAGAGTTTTTATATTCTTACCTAAATACACCAGCACTTTCAGCAGAGATTTTTAAATCTTGCATCTTACTACCTGAAACGGTTATTGATTTACAGTCTTCTGAGGTTGGACCACAGCAAATATTCACCAGTATAATAAAATATAAAAATCAAATTATAGAGAACAATACGCGAGGAATCAATGGGACATTAACTGCAGGGATCTCTTTGAAAAAAGATTTAATATCTTTGTTAAATGCTATAGGAACTAGAGTACCCTCTGTTTTCCAAACAGAATTAAGTGTTCAAGAACAATTAGTAGTTAATGCAAACACGACAGATTCACCAATACAAATTGGAGTAAATTCTGCATCAGAGGTTAATAATTTATTAACCGCCACTGGAAACATAGATCCACAACTTACCGCAGATTCTAATAAATTTAAGTTCAATCCAACTTTCACTAGTCAGCTTGTTGGCTCAGTGGATATAAATGGAGATATTAGTAAAAATAATTTATTAAGCGCACTGAATAATAGAGGTATAATAACTAATGTTATTAAGAATTTTTCTTTTAACATTAAAAAACAAATATTTTTACCAACAGACGAGAATAATTTTGCTGGAGAGATAAAAGCTCCGTTACATGTTTTGTGTCTGCCCGGTGCTATTTCAGAACTTGGAGGCGAAACGGCGAATCCATTCAAGCCGTTTACAACAGGAGAAAACTTATACATAACAAATGGAATTGTTGATCCTGCTTTCTTGTCTTATTTTTGGTTTATTCACCAAAATATTGTAAGAGTGGAGTATTTAAGTGGTTTTGAGGTAACACAAGAACAGGTTTATTTAAAAAGCACAGATGATGTTTATACACCAGGACAACCAAAACAAATAAAAAATAGAAATGTAAATAAGCCACTGTGGAGAACATTGACTAAAAACGTAATAGACAATCTTGCTCCTCAACGAAAAATAATGTGTCGATTAGTTAAATATAATGGAAAAGATATATTGGATGATAATACCGTTGTAGAAAGAAATTATGTTAACAGATATTTATCAAAAAAATTAAGTATGCCTCTGTTAAATTCATTGTTTACTTTAACAAAATCAGGAGACGCATTAATTTCCAGTATAAACGAATTGCTTGATCAGGGCAATGTTCAAGAGACTGTGCAAGAACAAACTCCGATCGGAACAGAAGGTGAAATAAACCAAACTATTGCATCACAAGATGTGCAGCAGAACACGAGTACCCTTGTTAGTGATGTGCTTGGACCAACACTTATTCTGCCGCCGCCTAGCTAATTGTGTTGAAGATTTGTGATATAAATAAAATATTAAAAATACTAATTAGTAAAAGGGTATTATGGAAGATTTTATAACAACAGCCTACAATTTACAGCTGCAACAACTAAGAATACAACAACCTGGTAGTGAGTTTGTTGGAGTGTTAGATACTGAGCAAGTGATTGCTGAGAGCGGGCAGCCTATTGTGTCCCGTGTACGCGGAGACAGAAAAAAAGGTGAAACAAGAGGGCTAACAAAACGACAAATAATAGAAAACAGAAGACGTGAGCAAGCTAGAGAGATCACTGAAAAAGAAAATACACGACCCACTGATCCTGCAGCAATTGCTAGACAAACAACCCAGCGTTCTAGGAGACCAACGGAAAGACAAGTAGCAGAGGATAGAGCGACACAAGCCCGAGCAAGAGAAATAGCCGAAGAAAGAAGGGTAGAAGATCGTCGAGTAGAAACATCTCAAGAGAGACAACCCCCGTCACGGAGCGGGTCGCGGTACTAACAAGGTTAATTAATGGCAACACAAGATTTAAATTTTAATAACTACATTTACCTTTTTAACAACCCAAACGAAATAACTGTGGCTGTGAAAGGCGAAGGCACCGCTAAATCTGAACAGGTTGGTCTTTATTTTTATGATCCAAATGACCCAACCAATGAAGATATAGAAAGTTTTTTTGAAACGTTAGCACAAGATTATCAATCATTAAATTATCAATATTTTAATGATATCGGCACATTAGGTGATTCTCCTGATCTAAACAATTCTGCCAATCAGTTAAGAGATGGTGGAGAACTAGTAAACTATAGTATTGATGGTACCAATACAAACTTATCAATTGATGATTTTTACTACAAGATAACAAACGACATCGGGTACAATCCAAGAACAAGAAATCGGTTCATTGTTGAAAACGGCATAGTTAAATTTGATTACAGTGCAGGAGTTAACCAAACATATACCGTGTCACCAGTGCAAGTTGGTATTTATGGAGATATTAATCCAACCAATAATCAAATTGCTAAAGATGACGCAGAAATACTAATCGCTCCAGACGCTTTTCGTCCTCTTCGTATAGAAAGCAAAATAGGCAAAACGAGCCTCTTAGGATTCGCAGCTTTTTCAGAAAATAGTGTTGATCCTGATTATTCGTTAAAATTTTCTACTGCTGGTTCATATAAGTATCAACAGGACTCTTACCTTACTGCTAAAGTAGATGACGTAAGTAGCGTTGTTAATAACGAAAATTTTGTTAATAGCTTTTTCTCTAATTTTTATGATTTATTAGAAAATTCACCTGGAAAGGGTTATACGCTAAACTCTTCAACTAAGATAGGTGTGCCATACGATTATCAAACAACGATAAATAAAAATTTAGATAATAAATCTCTTGGAGTTAAAAATACAAGACCTAATTATGAAAATGTTTACAATTATTATGACGTACAATACGAACCAATCACACAAGATCTTTTTGGATCTGAATATTTAAGTGAAGCAGCGTTACCTAGTATATATGATTTTACATATTTACCAGTCCAGACAAACG
>MDSV01223939.1_pt1 | contig 13630 bp, 13 predicted proteins | sample 810851 | NCBI WGS metagenome assembly MDSV01 (sample SAMN05326640, study PRJNA326480) | marine metagenome | isolation source: seawater | place: Atlantic Ocean: North East | collected 2012 | reverse complement strand
TAATTATTTTACAAAACTTAATAATAAAAATAAAAAAAAATTAGAAAGAAAATGTTTATAACTGCTGAAATTGGAATAAATCACAACGGGGACATGTCAATCTGTAAACAACTTATAGATGTTGCTGCAGATGCGGGTTGTGATGCTGTTAAATTTCAAAAGAGAAATATCAACGAAGTTTATACTCAAGAATTCTTAGCTTCATCAAGAGAAAGTCCGTGGGGCACGACTCAAAGAGAGCAAAAAGAAGGTCTTGAATTTGATTTTGATCAATACAAAGAGATAGATTCTTATTGTAAAGAAAAAGGTATAGAGTGGTTTGCTTCTGCATGGGATTTAAAAAGTCAAGAGTTTCTAAGAAAATTTAATTGTAACTATAATAAAGTTGCTTCAGCAATGATTGTTTATGAAGAATTATTAAAAAAAATTGCCGAAGAAAAAAAACATACATTTATATCAACCGGAATGTCCGATTTTAGCGATATTCAAAAGGCAGTTGACATATTTAATTCTGCTGAGTGTCCTTTTGAACTAATGCATACTGTTTCCACATATCCAATGAAAGATGAGGATGCAAATCTTAAAGTTATAGAAACACTAAGAGACAAATTTAATTGCAACGTAGGATATAGTGGTCATGAGGCTGGTCTTGCTATTTCATATGCAGCGGCAGCTCTCGGCATCAGTTCTTTGGAACGTCATATAACTTTAAGTAGGGCCATGTATGGTTCTGATCAATCAGCGTCTGTTGAGCCAAATGGACTAAGACAACTCGTAGGAGGTGTTAGAAAAATAGAAAAAGCTTTAGGAGATGGAAAAAAGAAAATAATAGAAGCGGAAAAACCTATAGCCAAAAAGCTTCGTGAACATATCAATATAGCTAAATAAAAGATAATTTATGAAAAATTATTTATTTATTATGAATTAAACAATTAAAATAATATTTGATAAAGTTTTATTTAATTAAATACCAGTAATTAATTTTAAAATCATTTTAAAAATATGAAAAATAAAAAATGCTATTTATGTAATTCTGATAATAATTTTGAACGTCCTGGTTCAGTAAGAGACAACAAAAGATTAAAAATTTTTGAATGCATTCAATGTGGTCTAGTTTTCTTATCATCAACTAAACATATAAAAAAATCACATTATGAAAATTCAGGTATGCATAATGGAAAAAAACCAAATGTAGAAGAATGGTTAAAGCAAACAAAATCCGATGATATTAGAAGATATAAGTTTCTCAGAAAGTATATTAATAATAAAAAAGTAATTGATTTTGGTTGTGGAGCCGGTGGATTTTTAAAATATATTTCAAAAATTGTTAAAGTAGCTGATGGTATAGAGCTAGAAAAAGCGATGCATCATTCGTACTTAGAGAGAAAATTAAACGTTTACTCTAGTTATAAAAAGGCTGCTCAAAGCTCAAAAAAATGGGATATCTTGACTGCCTTTCATGTTGTTGAACATCTGGCAGACCCTAAAACTATGTTATTAAAACTTTCTAAATTATTAAATCGTAATGGTAAAATTATTATAGAGGTTCCAAATTCAGAAGATGCACTCTTAACTTTATATAAAAATAAAGCTTTTCAAAACTTTACTTATTGGAGCCAACATTTGTATCTATTTAATATTAAAAATTTAAAAGAGTTAGCCAAACAAATAAAATTAAAAGTTGAATGGACAAAACATGTTCAACGTTATTCTTTAGCTAATCATTTATTTTGGTTATCAGAAGGAAAACCAGGAGGTCACAACGTTTGGAAATTTTTAAACAAAGTTTCTTTAAATAAACATTATGAAAAACAGTTAGCATCCAAAGGAATAACTGATAGCATTATGATTTGTTTAAAAAAATGATCATTGGACTAGTTTATTTAAAAAAAAGAAAAAATAAATAAATCATGAAAATATTAAAATTATTCAAACAATTATATTCTGATTATTCTGCAATACATGTTGATGCAAAGAGTTTTTCTGGCTCATATCTTAGTAATTTTTTTAAGCTTGTTGTTGATAAAACTATTAAAACAATAGGATACATTTGGCATTATTTATTTAGAAATAAAAAATACGATGGTACATTAAGTGCTTTCGGTAATTATAAGCTTTTAAGTAAAAATATATCATCAAATTCAATTATTTATTCATGTGGTATTGCACAAAATATTAGTTTTGATTTGGATATTTCTAATAAATTTGATTGCGATGTGTTTTTGTTTGATCCAACTAAAAATAGCAATGAATTTATGAGATCAATAAACAATCCAAAATTAAAATTTTATAATATCGGAATATGGAAATTTGATGGAAATATCAAATTTTACCACCCTAATGATCCGAATAACGGAAATTTATCTGCAACTAATTTTTTTAATACTCAAACTTATTTCACGCTTCCCTGTAAATCAATAAGCACATTGATGAATGAACATAATCATAAATTAATTGATGTATTAAAAATGGATATAGAGGGGGCGTCATTTGAAATTTTGAACGATTTATTAGACAAAAAGATTTACCCAAAACAGATTATTGTTGAGCTTGAGAGACCTTTTTTTATATTTAATGCAACTTTTTTTGATTTATTCTCATATTTAAAAAAAAGAAGAAAATTACATATAAGATTAAATAGAGCAGGATATGATCTTATAGAACTTCAAGCAAATGAGTTATTAGCTATTAAGAAAATTTAAATATTTCAAAACAATATATTATTAATTGACCATATGTTTTAAAGAAGTTAGAAATAAATTAAATATTTTCATAAATTATATATGTTTGAAAATTCAAAATACTTAAATAATTTACTCTGGGAATTTTCTAAAAATAGCAAACCTTATCCATTTGCTCTAATAGATAATTTTCTTAAAGATGATATTTATCAAACAATAAAAGACAGATTTCCAAGTTTAAGTCAATTTGAAAAAAAGGGAGATATTAAAGGAAACAATATTCAGATTAGAATCGCATATAGTGATTTTTCTTCTATTGTTGATCCATTTTGGAAGGAATTTGGAAGTTACTTTTTAAATGAAAATTTCTTTTATAATTATTGTGAATTTTATGAGAATGATATTAAGCAATGGTATCCAAAGTTTTATCAAAGATTAAAAAAAAAAGATTTCAAAATTGGTATTTATAATCTAGATAGTTTTGAAAATTGTGATGTACTTCTAGATTTTCATATAGGGATCAATACTCCAGTTACAAAAATGACTAGTGTAAGAGGTCCACACTTAGATAATAAGAAATCTCTATATACAAGTTTATGTTATTTAAAAGATAATGACGATGATACAGACTCCGGACATTTTACAGTATATGATCTGAAGTCATATAAGTTACTTTCACTTGGTTTGGGAAGGTCGGTTAATTTATCAGATGTTAAAAATTATAAAGAGATAAAATACAAAAGTAATAGAGTTGCTACATTTTTAAACACAAAAAAATCAATTCACGGAGTTACTCAACGTGAAGTAACAAACAAAGTTAGAAAATTTTTTGCTTTTAATGCTGTCTATAAAGAAGATTTATATAAAATCCCTTTAATTAATAGATTATTAAGTAGAACAAAAAAATTTTTTTACAAAAACGATAATAGTGTTAAATCGTAAAATTTAATTAGCATTAATGGTTTTGAAATAGTTTTATTAAGGTTTATCAGAATGAAAAAAAAATTTGGTATAATGCAAGGAAGATTGTTGCCAAAATATGAAGGAAGATATCAAGCTCACCCTATAGGTATTTGGGAATCTGAATTTCCAGTTGCATCTAAATTAGGATTAGATTCTATAGAGTTTATTTTTGATTACAATGATGCTGAGAAAAATCCATTATTAGCACCTGGTGGATTGAAAAAAATTAAGAAAATAGAGAAAAATACTAGTGTTAAAGTTCGTTCTATATGTGCTGATTATTTTATGGAAGCTCCCATTCACAGCAATGACATTATTGTAGTAGATAAAAGTATTAGGGTTCTTGAAAGGTTGATTGTTAACGCGTCCTTGCTAGGAGTATCTGATATAGTTATCCCTTGTGTAGATAAATCAAGTTTAGAACATAAAAATTATTTAAATAATTTTGTAACAAATATAAAATTAATAACTTCTGTTGCAGAAAGCAAAAATATAAATTTATGTCTTGAAACTGATTTAGCTCCATCGAAATTTGCAAATTTACTTGATAAAATCAATTCTAATAACGTTACTGTAAATTACGATATTGGGAATAGTGCAGCAAAAGGATTTGATCCTATTGAAGAGTTTAATGCTTACGGAAAAAAAATAACAGACTTACACGTAAAAGACCGGTTATTTGGTAAAGGTCCAGTTATTTTGGGAAAAGGGGATGCTAATATTCCTAAAGTACTTGAACTACTTTCAAAAATTAATTATCAAGGAATTATTATTTTCCAAGCTTTTCGAGATGATGAGGGAGTTGAGATTTTTAAAAGTCAATTTGAGTGGTTCAAAAAACAAATAAATATATGAAAACAATCCCTATAAAAAAAATGGAGAGTGATAGGATTGAATTAAGACCTTTTTCTAAGGATTATGTGTCTAAAAATTATTTAGAATGGATGAATGATAAAAATATAACAAAATTTATAAATAAAGCTAAAGAGGAAACCTCTTTAGAAGATTTAAATTTATTCACCAAAAGTATGATTAATAGTAACTTTGATTATTTTTTTGCAATAATATATAAAGAAAAAAATTATCACATTGGCAATGTTAGACTTGGACCAATAGATTTTAATTTAATGAATAGTAATTTTGGAATTTTAATGGGTGATAAAAATTTCCATGGTCTTGGTTTAGCCACAGAAGTGTTAGAATTAATCAAAGATTTTGGTTTTAATTATCTAAATCTTAAAAAAATTAAATTTGCTGTTGTTAAAGAACATACTGCAGCTATGCGTCTATATGCTAAAACAAAATTTAAATATTTAGGTGAAGCAAAAAAAACATTTGATAAAAACGGAGTATCATGGAAACTTGTTGAGTGGTCTATGACTAATTTAAATTATAAAAAAAATAAAAATGAGTAAAAATTCAAAGCATTTTGCCATTATCCCAGCCAGAGCAGGTAGCGTTGGTTTACCAAAAAAAAATCAAATATTATTTGATAGCACAGCAAATTTTTTAAAAAATTTAAATTGGATTAATGAAACTATTGTTACCAGTGATGACAAAGTAATTCTAGACAAGGCAATATTAAATAATTTTAAAGAATATAAAAGATCTAATTATTTATCTGGGTCAAGTATTTCTATTAAGTCAGTGTTTAAAGATTTAATAGACACTTTAAATTTTACAGAAGATTGTATTTTATGGCTTTTTTATTTACCTATTGTTTATAAAAATTTGACAGACTTTCAAAATGCAAAAAAAATAATAGAAAAAAACAGCATTAAAAGCCTCTGCTCTTTTGAACCTTCAAAAACACATCCTTTTAATACTTGGGTTTATGACAAAAAAAATCGAAAAATAAATCAATTTATAAAAAATGATATTTTTAGACGTCAAGATTTACCTCCAGCATGGATGCATTATCACTATATTTGTTGTTTTAAAGTTAGTGAGATAAATAAACTTAATAATGAATTGATAAATTCAGAAACTTATCCTATTTTTTTATCTGAAGAATACTCTAAAAATTTGGTTGAAATTGACACTCTAGAAGATCTTGAAAGATGGTCTCAAGTAAATAATAAATTGTAAGAATTTATGAAAAAGAAAAAACCAAGTATTAAATTATCTAATAAAATTTATTCCAAAGCAAAAAAAATAATTCCTTCAGGTAGCCAAACATTTAGCAAAGGTGTAACCCAGTTTGTTGAGGGTTTTGCTCCAAAATATTTGCATAGTGGAAAAGGAGCCAATGTTTGGGATGTAGATGGAAATAAATATCTTGACTATGTAATGGGATGTCAACCTCTAATATTAGGATATGCAGATCCTGATGTAAATCAAGCAGTTATAAAACAATTAAAGTTGGGTTCTACTTTTTCTCTAATGAATAAATTAGAAGTAGATGTAACTGAACTACTTATTAATACTATACCATGCGCTGAGTCAGCACGTTTTGGAAAAAATGGTGCTGATGTGACTACTATTGCAGTTAGGATTGCACGAGCGGTTACTGGTCGTAATCATATTGCTTATTGTGGTTATCACGGTTGGCATGATTGGTATATTGCAAATACGGACTTAAATAGTGGTATTCCCGACTTTAATAAAAAGTTGGCACACAGTTTTAATTATAATGATCTTAGTAGTCTAGAGAATATTTTTAAAAAAAATCCTAATAAGATTGCATGTGTAATTATGGAACCATTAACAATCCTTGAGCCTGCTTGTTATGGACCAAAAAATTGTAAAAATAAAAAATGTAATAACTTTTGTCAAAAAAATTTTCTTTCGGAGGTAAAAAAAATGGCTCATCATTATGGTGCACTTTTAATTTTTGATGAAATAATTACTGGATTTAGATTTTCGCTTGGTGGTGCTCAAGAACTTACTGGAGTTACACCAGATTTAGCAACTTTTGCTAAAGCAATATCAAATGCTGTGCCCCTGTCCGCAGTAGTTGGAAAAAAAGAGTACATGTCTGAACTTAAAAAAACATTTTTTTCTTTCACTTATGGTGGAGATTGTATTGGTCTAGCTGCTGCTAAAGCATGTATTCCTAAACTTAAACGTGAGAATGTAGCAGGACATTTAAATATTGTAGGTAAAGAATTAAAAAAAGGATTTAATGATTTGGCATCAATTCACAATTTAAATGAGTTTATCGAATGTATTGGCTATCCTTGTAGAACAGTAATTTCTTTTAATGGACAAGGAAAATATAATGACTTAGAGATTAAATCTTATTTTCAACAAGAATTATTAAGAAGAGGTGTTCTGTGGGCAGCATATCATTCATTATCATGGTCACATAAATCTAAACAAATTAAAAAAACTCTTCAAGCTTTTGATGAGATTATGGGATTATTTAAAAAAATTCATACTAATAGTTTAAATCTAAGGAACAAGATAGAAGGTATTCCAGTTCGACCTGTATTTCGTAAAGTTGCAGACTTTAACTATTATACTCGTAAGAACAATAAGTAGTATACTGACTTAAAGCAAATAATTTATTTTTAAAATTATAAAACTAAAATTACAATGAGAAATAAAGAATATTATTGGTGGACATATGACTGCACTTTCAATAAAAAAACAATAAATCTAATATGTTTAAATTAAATAAAATCTAATTTTTAAAAAAAGATAAATGCATAAAGATGGAGAAAATAATAATTGAAAAAAAAATTTAATCTCTCTAATAAGGTTATTATAATAACTGGAGCATTAGGCTTGCTAGGTAAAAAACATGTTGAGGTAGTTGCTGAAAATGGCGGTATTCCAATAATAATTGATACTAATAAAAAAAACGTCATTTCATTAGCAAAGAATATTAGCAGAAAATATAATGTGTCCTCTATGGGTTTAAAAGTTGATATTACAAATGAAAAGCAAATAATCAACGCATGTAGAAAAATTACTAAAAAATTTAACACAATTAATGGATTGGTAAATAACGCTGCAAATAATCCAAAAATAGAAGAAAACAAAATTACAAATTTTTCTAGACTAGAAAATTTCCCTCTTAAAATATGGGAACAAGATATAGCAGTTGGTTTAACTGGAGCATGGCTTTGTTCAAAACATTTTGGAACAGAAATATCAAAAAATAAAAATGGTGGATCTATAGTGAACATTTCATCGGATCTTGGTTTAATAGGACCTGATCAAAGAATTTATTTAAAAAAAGGTTTATCCAAAGATAAAAGCCCTGTAAAACCAGTTACCTATTCAGTTATAAAATCTGGATTAATAGGATTGACCAGATATCTCGCTACTTATTGGGCAGATAAAGAGGTTCGTTGTAACGCAATATGTCCTGGCGGTGTTGAAAATGGTCAATCCAAGGATTTTATAAATAAAGTTTCTAGCCGTATTCCAATGGGTCGACTCGCAAAAGCAGATGAATATAAGGGAACATTGCTATGGATGTTAAGTGATGCATCTAGTTATTTAAATGGTGCTATAATACCTGTGGATGGGGGTAGAACTGCTTGGTAGTTTATTTCTGCTAACTACTAGAGCTTATAAAAATCAATGAAAAAAAAAAATATTAATATTGTTTTTTTAATAAGACGTGAAAATAAGTTAGGATATAAAGATATAGATCATTTATTACCATTTTTATATTTTTTAAACGAAAATAAAGATTTTGAATATACAGCAAAAGGATTTATTTTTGATACTAGATCTAACTATTTAAAAAATAACGATCCAAGAATAAAATTTCTATTAAATTATAAAAATGTAGAATTAGTATTTTTATATAAAGAAAATATTCTAGAAAAAGTAAAAAAAATTTTTTCTCCTAAAAGTGATTCAATTGTAATTAATTTTTTAAGTAGAATGATAGCTAAAATTAGTTCTCATTTATTTCAATCGAGAAAAATAAATATTGATTGGAGCAAACAGTTAGGAAAAGAATTTTTAAACTCAAAAATCCCGTTAATTTTTACATTACATAAAGATCATATTACTCTGGGAATAGTTTCTGAAATAAAAAAACAAAATAGTAGGGCAAAATGTATAGTCTTACCTCATGGTACTACTATTTGTGAAAATAGAATGGTTTTAGAAAGTGATCTAGAAAAAGATGAGATTATTAAAAATGATGAATTATATAATAAAGTTGATTTTTTATTGAGGACCAGTCAATTTGATATAGAAACTGCGATTTTAAATGGACTTAAAAAATCAAAAGGATTTGTAATTGGCTCTCCAAGATATTGTAAAGAATGGGTAAATTTAAAATCTGATCTCAAATTGGATGGAAAAGAAGTTGAGATTAAAAACAACAGCAAAATAAGAATATTATTTTTAGTACCCAAAAAGCAAATTAATGTGTTTAGCGAAGAGTTAGTTAGAACAATAGATTTTTTATCAAGTTATCCAGAATTTGAAATCGTATTATTAAATAGCAATTTGTATTATCCAAAAATACCCAAAGAAATACTCAATAGAACCAATATTAAAAATTATTTAATTTCAGAAAAGTATTCTACCTCAAGATTGATAGATTGGTCAGAAATAATATTTCATGCTGGTACAGGCGTAATATTCGAAGCATTTATAAAAAATAAAATCATTGTTTTACCCAGATATCTTACATGTAATACTTTGATAAGTGATAAATACAATGCAGGATTTAATTTAAGAAATAGAGATGAGTTAAGAACATTTTGTAATAGAGCAGTAACTTCATTAAATAATTTGAAAAAAACATATTCAGATGAACATGAAGTCGGAAATAAGAAATTTATAGATGATTTTATTTATGGAAATTCAGAATCTGTACCTCAAAATATTAAGAAAACAATGTCGTCCATAATAGAAAATTTTCATAATTAAAAATGTTATCTGATCAAAAAAAAATTAATGTTTTTATACCGATTGAATTAAAAAAAAGAGAATTATTCGCGAAAGTAATTCTTTCAAACTTTATAATAAATAATAAAGAAAAAAAAACTCGATGTTATATTGGATCTAAATCTCAAATTAAAAAACTTATATCAATTAAAAAAGATTTTGGTGGTGTTTTTATTTATAAGGGTGGTCTAGCATATGACCAGATACGAAAGATAAAAAATAAAATTGAAAAATTTATAATTTTAGATGAAGAACTCGGACCTGCAGTTGATAATTTAGAAAAAAGTATGTCCAAACGTCTATGGGAGGGAACAGAAAAATATGTTGATAGATATTATTTAATAGGAAAATATGCTTATGATACAGGCCAAAAAGTATATCCAAAATTAAGTAGCAAAATAATTATGACAGGTTGGCCTCGTGTTGATTTATGGAGGCCAGAGCTAAATTATATTTTTGATAAATCAGTCAAAAATTTAAAAAACAAGTATGGAAATTATATTTTGTTTTCATCTGATTTTAGTTTTAATTCACTTAAAAGAATTAATCGTGAGGAGAATTACTGGAAAAATTTTGAATGGAAATCTAAAGGTGAAAAATTGTCTAAAGTGGGTGATAATGCAAGAAAAGTATATTCAGATTATCAAAAAATTATAAAATTATTTTTCGAACTAGATGATAGACCAGATATTCCTCAAATAATTATTAGACCTCATCCAACTGATGACCTGCTGGAATGGAGGAAAATATCTAAGTCATTTAAAAACATTAAAGTTATTTTTAAAGGTGATGTGTCTCATTGGATATATGCATCAAGTGGAGTATTGCATAGAGGGTGTACTACTGCAATAGAAGCCTATATGGCAGGAATTAAAGCTGGACATATAATAACTAATGAAGATAGAACACGAAAATCTCTTTCTTATAAATTATCTGAACATCTTTATAATTCTGAACAAATCGTAGAATTTTGCAAAAATAATGTAATTAAAAAACCCACACCACCAAAAGATTATATTGATGCTTTTAAGAGTTTTATTCATGTCGAAAAAAAGTTTGCTTGCGAAATAATAGCAGAGGATATGCTTAAGTTGGATATTACATCTAATCCACCATTTCATCATAGTAAAATTAATTACATGTTGGATAGCCTTAGAGTGACACTTAACTCTATGAATACTGCAATTATTAGAGTTATAAAAAGATATACAACAGGTGTCTTGCTACCAAATAAAATGGTTGGAGGTATAACTAAAAATGAAATTGATAATATTTTGGTTGATTTTAATCCAAATCATAAACTCAAAGTTAGACAGGTCCTTAAAAATTGTGTTGAGATTGAATAAATCATTAATGAAAGAATATTCTTGAAAACAAGCAATGCTATGTATAGTTTTCAATTTTTAATATTTATATAATAAAAAAATTAACATGAGTGAAATAAAAATAGATGAAAATTACGAAATCAATATTGTAAAATTAACACAAATATTTTTAAAAAATAAAATATTAATTATTTCTTCGATTATTGTATTTACAGTCGCAGCTCATCTATACACTCTCACTTTGGACAAAACTAGAGAATATGAATCCTTCATTTCAATTAAATTTCCTAATCAAGTATTATTCATAGGATATGAAAAATATGTTAGTGATTCTGAGCTACAGACTGAGTTTAATAAGAATTTAAACTCTAATAAAACCCTTAAAGAATTTATTGAACAAAACAATAATATTCAAAAATTTAAGGATTACTTAAAGTCAAACAACATGCAAGTTCATGAATATTTCAAAAAAAAAAAAATTTCGTAAATCTAATTTAATTGATGCAGGAAATGATTATTTTCTTATTTACCATGAAAGTTTAGATGGTAATAAGTTTTTAGATGATTATGTAATTTTTGTTAAAAATAAAACGTTGAAAGAAATCAAAAATAGGGTTCAACAAAGAATTGAAGCTGAAATTGCTTCGCTAGAGTTAAGTTTAAAAATAGCCAAGGATATTAATTTAGAGAAGTCTTTAGTGCAAAAAATGATGGATAAATCAGTTAATACTTTTTTAATGACACCTCCAAGTGAAAAATTTTACAAAGGTAGTATTATATTGGAATACAAAATTAATAATTATCAAGAATTACTAAATAAATTATTTAAGAAAGATTTTGATTATGACCCGATATTAAATCAATCTGTAGTAACGAACACATTTGCAGAGAATTATAAAATTTTTCCTTATGTAGGATTTGCAATTGGACTTTTGTTTTCATTATTTGTTGTTTATATAAGATATATTTCAAGTCTTAGATAATTACTTTTTTTAAAGGTTAAAAACCTTTATATTTAGAATTAAAGTTAAATACAAAAGCAATCTATTGAAATTAAAAAAAAAAATAACCGCCTTATAAAAATATCATAATGCTTGCAGAATCAAAATATATAAATAAATTTTTTCAAAAACATAGAAATATAACAATCTCTTCAGCAAAAAAAATAATAAATTTATTTCCTAATTATTTTGAACCAAAATCAATATTAGATATTGGATGTGGAACTGGAGAATGGATAAAAACTTTTAAAGATCGTTACCCATCATGTATTTTTACAGGTATCGATGGTGTATGGATTAGATCAAATGATCTGATTTGTGATGATATTAATTTTTTTAATATAGATTTAAATTTTAAAATTTCCTCAGAGTTGTTAGATAAAAAATATGATTTGATTTGCTGTCTGGAGACTATAACTGATTTAAATGAAAAAACAGGAATAGTATTAATTGAACAGATTTGTAAATCTACAAATTTATGTTTATTTTCTTCTGGTACTCCTGTTCAATCACATGGCCCTCATAAAAATCGACAATGGCAATCTTATTGGCATAATTTATTTGAAAAAAATGGATTTATAGCTTTAGATTTTATTAGACCTAAAATTTGGAATGATGAAGATGTTGGTCCTTGGTATCGTCAAAATTGTTTTTTATATATAAAAAAATCCTGGCTTTTAGAAAATTCAAAATGGCAAAGTCTCACTACAAATATTCAATTTCCAACAAATGTAGTGCACCCAGAAGTCGCACCTAAAATTCAAAAAATGGGATTAAAACAATGGCTAAAATTATTACCCAAAGTTTTTTTAAATACATTTAAAAAGTAATAATTTATGATTAATATGTAGGAAATTATAAAAATGCCATTATTTGGTCTAATAAATTAATTTTTTTGGGTTTCAGTAAACTTAAGAAATAAAAAAAAACTAATTAATACACATATGAATATAGATAATTTACGGCTTTCAATGTCAGTTTTAGGTAAAGAAGAAGTTCAAGCGATAAGAAAAGTAATTCTTGAGGATGGATATTTGGGCATGGGTCTTGAAGTTAAACTTTTTGAAAAAGAAATAGCTAAATATCTTGGAATTCCACATGAGTGGGTTGTATGTGTTAGTTCAGGAACAGCTGCACTTCATTTGGCAGTAGAGGCTACAACAAATCCTGGAGATGAAGTACTTGTTCAGTCATTAACTTATGTTTCATCTTTTCAGGCTATATCCGCGTCTAACACTACACCCATTCCTTGTGATGTAGATATAGATAGTGGGACCATCTCTATTGAGGATGCAAAAAATCGAATTACAGATAATACGAAAATCATTATGCCTGTCCATTATGCAAGTAATCCTCATCAAATTGATAATATTTACAGTTTTGCCAAAAAAAATAAATTACGAGTTATCGAAGATGCTGCCCATGCTTTTGGATGTAAATATAAAGGAAAAAAAATAGGTTCATTTGGAGACATTGTTTGCTTTAGTTTTGATGGAATAAAAAATATTACTAGTGGTGAGGGAGGATGCGTAGTAACTTCAGATACTAAAGTAGCGCAATACGTTAGAGATGCAAGATTATTAGGAGTTAAAAAAGATACAGAAAAAAGATTTTCTAGAACTAGAAGTTGGGAGTTTGATGTTACTCATCAAGGATACCGTTACCATATGAGTAATCTTTTTGCAGCAATTGGGCGTGCTCAATTAAAAAAACTTGATTTGAAATTTGCTCCAAAAAGAAAGAAATTCGCAAAACTTTACAGAGATAAACTTGCTGATGTAAAAGAGTTATCATTTTT
>MDSV01020524.1_pt1 | contig 13630 bp, 10 predicted proteins | sample 810851 | NCBI WGS metagenome assembly MDSV01 (sample SAMN05326640, study PRJNA326480) | marine metagenome | isolation source: seawater | place: Atlantic Ocean: North East | collected 2012 | reverse complement strand
CCAAATTGGATAAAAGAAAAAAAAAATTCAATTATATACCAAGAAAAAACAGAACTTAATTTAAGTACTTACAATATGTTTGTCGCAAATAATCAGGATATTTTTATTGGATCTTCGTCTGGAGCTGGAGTGTTGAATTTACTTAATCCCAACTGCAAAAGTTTGCTTTTAGAATGTAGTCATATAGGATGCGGTTATATAAATACTGTTGCATCTTACCCAAAAATAAAATTCAAAAGTTTAGCTGAATTTAATGAAATTTTATATTATTCATTCTGTGATAATATTTTTCTAGAGAAATTATACAATAGTGGAAAAGTTGAGTATTTGAACCCTCTAGATTTAAAAAATATTACCCTTGAATTTGTTAAAAATATAAATTCTGAAGATTATTTTTCTAAAGCATCAGATCTTGGTTTAAATAAAGGAGTTTTATTTGATTGTGAAACAAAAATATCTAAGTATTGGTTAGATAAAGTTAATTACAATAATTTAAAAAAATGAAATATAAAAACTTTTTAATATTTTTTCACAATAAAAGTTTAAAATTTAAAATTTTTTTTACGGCAATAATTTTTATCTCTGTGATAATAGTATTTGTTGATGCCTTTTCAATTTTTACTCTATTGCCGATACTTTCTATTTCTGTGAATAAAAATTTAGCTAATTCTGTCATGGATTATTCAAATTATGTGCCAGATTGGGTTCTAAGTTTGCAGCAAGGAATTGACTTAAAAGTTTTTTTTTTTAATATTAATAATAATATTATTTTTAAGAAATGTATTTCACTTACTGAATAATTTTATAATCTATAGGTTTGCTCGTTATATTGAAATTGACACAGCAAAAAAATCATACTTTTTAATTCTGAAAAAAAAATATTTGGAATTAAGTAGCCAAACTAGCAGCGAACTGATTAAAGATTTAAGAGATTCTGTAGGCGCTTATGTTCTATTTATTGAGTCAGTTGCAAGGATAATTTCAGATGTAATTATACTTTTATTGTTTTCCTCTATTTTATTTTATCTCTCTTTTAACGAGACACTTTTTATATTTTCTTATTTTATTTTAATATTTTTGATATTTAGCAAAACAGTAACAAACATATCAGTTAGACAAGGAAAAAAAACTAATTTATCTGCAGAAAAAATTAATTTAACAATAATAAATACTTTCAAAAATTTTGCTCAAATTATATTAAGAAAACTTAAAAATAAATATTTAAATATTTATTCTTTAAATGTGAAAGAGTTTGCATATTCTAGATTAATAATTAGTTTTTTAAAGTCAAATACTAAGCAATTTCTTGAAATTTTTGCACTTATACTAGTTGTGGTTATTTTTTTATTTTTAGAAAAATTTTATTTTGAAAATACGGAAAATTTGTTTGCTTTAATAACAATTTATATAGTTGCAGCTTACCGAATGTTACCTTTAGTTAATAATTTAGCAGCTTCAATTATTAAAGTGCGAAATTTAGAATATCCTTTCAATATAATTCATAAAAATATCAAAAATTTTAATAAAAAGTATAAAAATCTCAAAATTGAAAATAGTAATATAAAAAAAATAAATTTTTCTAAAAATCTTATTTTAAAAAATATTACTTTCAAATATCCAAGAGATAAGGATCATTTGTTTAAAAATTTAAATTTGGAGATTAAAAAAAATGAAATGATTGGAATAATTGGACCAAGCGGGGAGGGAAAGTCAACATTAGTAAAAATTTTACTAGGTCTGATTGAGCCTATAAGTGGAATAATAAAGGTAGATAAAAAAAAAATATTCCAAAATCAAGTTGAAAGATATCAAATGCTATTTGGATATTTACCGCAACAAAATTTATTTATTCCAGATACTATTAAAGAGAACATAGCGTTTGGAAAAGATAATATTGACGAAAAAAAAGTAGTAGAAGCACTTATTAAAACAAATTGCATGGAGTTTGTTAAAAAACTAAAAAATAATATTAATTATAAGCTACAAGAGGATGGCAAGAATTTTTCAAGCGGACAATTACAAAGGTTCGCTTTAGCAAGGATTTTATATTTTAATAATGATATAATAATTTTAGATGAGCCAACAAGTGCTTTAGATAAAAAGGCAGAAAAAAAATTTATACAATTAGTAAACAAGTTAAAAAGACAAAAAACAATTATCATTGTATCTCACAAAGAAAGTACCTTAAGAAATTGTGATAAAATATATAAATTAAAAAATAAAAAAATGATAAGACACAAAAGATTATCTTAAAAATTTTTCAACAATTTTTAAATCTTTTTCATTATCTACTTCAAACCAAAAATTCGATGTCTTTTTGTAATATAATTTAATTATATTATTACTTATTGCTTTATTCAAAAAAGAAGTGAAATCAATTTTTTTATTTAATCTCTTAAAATATTTTTTTAGTTTAAAATAATCACTATTTAATATTTTAATAAGTCCCATAAATTGGTATCTAGGAAGTTTATGCTTAATCTTTTCACCAATTGAAATAACTATTTTATTCTTAACTTTTAAATCCTCGGCATCTTCTCTAATTTTTTTTAAATTCATTCTCTTTTTCCACAAATTTTTCCAGTTTTTATTAATTGGAATCATAGTTCTATTGAGTGTTAAATTTTTATAAATCTTAGGATCAAATATAATGTCAGAATACGCCACAACAATATTTTTATTTTTAATATCTTTTCTTTGTATTTTAAATAATGAATAAACCATATTTGTTTTTTTAAAATCATTATTTTTAATCAAACTTATTTTGTTGTCTCTTTTAAATTTATTTTTTATCAATTTATCTTTATATCCCGTAACTATTATTGTTTTTTCAAACTTATTTCTAAATCTTTCCATATAATCGATAATTGGAATATTTTTAATTCTTACCAAGCTTTTAGGGACATTTTGTGTATGATGTTTAAGACGTGATCCTCTACCGGCGGAAAGTATTACTAATATCATAAAAACTTTTAAATATTTTTTTATCTTGATTTTTAAATTTACTATTTCTTTCTGGATGCCACATCATGCCAAGTACTTTTTTATTTTTTAATTTAAAAAGTTCAATGGTTTTATCCTCAGCTTCACATATATCAATAGTATCTTTTGAGGTTCTTTTTATTACATAGTTATGGAAGGAATTAACACTAAACTTTCTATTTCTAAAAATATTTAGCTTACTTTTCGCAAATACAATATGATTTCCAACATGTTTTTTTTTGACAATTTTAAATTTATTTTTGAAAGCTATAAACTGAGCACCATAACATATTCCTATAATTGGTATTTTTTTCTTTAAACCAAATTTATATATTTTGTTGTCGATACTAAATCTAAAATAATTAGACTTTTTTTTAACAATATTTGGTAAATCATTTCCACCACACAAAATTATTAAATTAAATTTTTTTAAAATATTTCCATCATAAATTTTAATTTTTATTTTTGAACCAAAAGAAAACCTAAGAAATTTTATTAAATTTTTATCAACACAAAATTCTAATTGATTTGAATAAATTTCTCTTATTGTAGGGACCAAAAGAATTTTCATGAAATAATTTCTATTTTTTTGGAAAGGCAATCAAGGTTAATTTTTTTTGACTCTACGATTTCTTTAAATTTTTTTTCTCCCACCCCTATTGCAGCTGGTATATTTAATTCAGAACATCTAATTGACATATGTGAATTTACACCTCCATATTTTGTAATTAATCCTTTTATATTTGATAAAAAAATAAAATCAAAACCTGGATCTGCACTTTCAATACAAACAATCTTATTTTTAAGATAATTTTGCTTAAGTTTAAGTTCTTTTAAATTACAAATTTCAGATATGACACTTTTATTTCCCACATAATTAATTTTATTTTCATTTTCATTATAAAAATATATATCCTCTGGATTAATAATTGTTTCTGGTAATTTTAAATTATGGTTAATATAATAGTCGTTCTTATTTACAATTATCTCATTCTCAAATCCTTTTTTTATATTATTAAAAGATAAATTATAATATAATTCAGTTATATTATTAATTTTTAAAAAAGATAAATCGTCTTTGCTTAAATTAAGTCTTTTTCCAAAAAGCTTTAAATTTTCAAAAATTAAATCAATACTTTTGCTGAATATAAACTTAGAATATTCTCTAAGCGTTATACTTTCTTTTATATATTTTATAAAATTTTTAAAATTATAATTCGAACCAGATTTTTTAAGATATTTATTTATTGCTTTTTTTTCTTTAGTGGAAAAATTTATATTTTTTCTACTTAATTTAACTTTTTTTTTATTTAATTTACCAAAGTAATAGTTATATCCCTCTCTATAATTTTGAGAACTGATTTCATACGTATTAGGTCTTAAATGACCATATAATTTAAGAAAATCACTTTTTTGTAATTTAATTGAATCATTATAAATATTTGAAGTAATTGTATTAATTTGAGTCATAAAATTCTTCACTTTTTCTTTAGAAATAATTTTTTCTTTTTCTAAAGAATTTAAAATATCTATAGCAATAAATGCATTTCTTGCTAGTCCTGCAAAAGGAAGTGTACCATATTTTTTGCAGTCCTCTACCAACCAGTAAATTTTATCAATATGATACATTGATGAATATTCAATTTCTCTTTGTTTTTTTTTTAAAATTTCAATTTTTTTTATATCTTCAAGAAAGTTATCAAATGATAGAATATTTATTTGTTTAAGAGAATTAATTATTTTTACTATATCTGATTTTTTAAATTTATTTTTGAGCTCAGATTTAATCTTTTTTTCCGATGAGGGAGTGTAGCATGTGAAAAGTACTTCAAATTCTACTTTATCATGAAATTTTTTATTTTTTTTGAATTTGTTAATATAAAAATTTACTAATTTGGTAGCCAATTTATCATCAAGAGATTTTGGTAACCATGAGTTAAAATCAACCCTAATATCAATAAAAGGTGTTCCAAAAAAGTTGGCCATCAGATGATTAGATCCTACATCTCTATAGCCATAATTTTTTCTTTGTTCCGACCAAATGTGATTAGTAATTAATTCTTGATAAAGAGACATAGCTAGTGGCTTGGGTTTATAGCCAATTATTTCAGCAGGATTCCAATCAGGCATTATTCCAAAAGCTGTTGTTTTGCCGAGTAAATCGTGATGTTTATTTTGTAATTTTGAAACTTTTTTTTTTAGTTTTTTTAATGATTTAGAATAAATATTATTATTTGTTGATTTTTTCTTTACAATTAAGGGTCTTACTTGAACTAAATTTGTTTTATTGTTTTTGTTAAAAATAAATTCAACATCTAAATAATTTGATTTAAATTTTTTTTCTAATTCTTTAAGCAAAAGAATAATATTTTTCAAAAAAAAATCTTTAGGTTTTTTTGTAGAAAATTTATAAAATACAAAATTTTTAGATCCTTTTTTTCCTGAAGTCACTGAACTTGTATCTTCACTTTTAGAATAATTAATTGAATAATATGGGGCTCCAGTATCTTTATCTGCAGTTGTTGCTACTCCTGATATTATTGGGTTACTGACCATTTCTTGAATTAAAATTTCATCTTTTTTAGAATATTTTTTTCTAAATGATGAAATAACTTTATTTATTTTCTGTTCTAGATCTTCTTTTGATTTAACATTTACATTTAAATAACTTTCAAAATATCCAGCTAAGCTCATTTTTGAACTATCTTCTTTTCCAGAAGATGATCTGACTGCAACATTTCGATTAAATTTTTTTTGTATTATTGATATATATTTCGATTTATTTTTTTTATAGTTGACCACTTTAAAAAAAAATAGTTTAGGAATAACGGCACTATTAAGTTTTAAATTGTGTAATGTACGAGCTTTTGTTTTGAAATTCATAGTAAATTAAATTTGTAGTTTTATATACTAACTTGTATTAATTCATATAATTAGATTATTATAAAAGTTATATGAAATTGAAAAGTTTAAAGTTGTTTATACCTCCTTTTTTATGGAATTTGATAAGGAATTTTTACAATAAAGCTGCTCAGTCAAAACAAAATATAGATAATAGAAGATGGTGGAATGGAGAAACAATTATTTCAAATAACTATAGGTTTAAAAAAATTTTTAAAAATTTTGATCTTCCTTCATACGCAGTAACTTTACAAAACGAATCTAGAGATTGTATAGAAATAAAACCACAAAAAAAATTAGTTTTTGAAATATCTGAATTCGAGGAAAGTGATAATATTTTTTTAATTGGAATGGGAAATAAAATTTCAGGTCAATTTTTAGATGGATATTACAAAATTAAAACAGGCAACAAAGATCTATTAAAATTAACAAATCCTTCCTGCATGAAATGGGAAAACTTTAAAATTTCATTAAATTCAAAAAGTAAAATAGAAATATTTAATAATACAAAAGAAATTCTATATTTAGCATGTCCAACAATTTTAGAAAAACAAAATTTAGACAATATTAATAATTTTGTAGTCATTTTTTTGGATCAAATTGATAACGATATACTTCAAAAAATGTATGATAAAAAAAAACTCCCTTTTGTAAGTAATTTTTTTAAGAATTCAATAAGCTTTTCAAATTTTTATTCTTCATCCGAGTGGACAATGCCAAGTTTATATAGTTTTTTTTCTGGAGAGTATTCAAGTGAACATGGTTTATTTGATTTTAATTTTTCAAAAAATGTTTCAGATCCAATGAAAGATGACAATCTTGTTCGTTTTTTCAAAAATAAAAATTTTTTTAATCTTGGAATTAGTAGATCAAAAGGACACCATCCTGGATTCAATTTTCAAAAATATTTTGATAGATTTTATTATTTTCCCTCAAGGAGAGATAAATTCAGAGAAGAAGATTTTGAGCAAATAGCAGTAGAGCATTTGGAATCAAATTTGGATGGAAAAAATTTTATTTTTCTTCACTATTTAAGTTCTCACGCACCATATTACGGCAATAGTATTAATGAGGACGTACAACTAAAATCTGAAAGAATAGGGTACCCTCTTAAAGATTACGAAGATTCTATTATTGATGTAGGAACTAGTAAAATAGAAAAAGTTATAGATGAACATAAAATTGACTCAATAAATCAAAGAAGAGAAGAAAGATTAAAATCTTTAGATTTGTCATTAAGCAAATTATTAAATTTTATTCAAACAAAAATACATCAAAATACATTGGTCTTGTTAACATCAGATCACGGAATTAACCATATTAAAGATAAAAATAATTCTTTTTTGTCTAAAGATAGAATAAATGTACCTTTAAAAATTTATCATCCAAGCATTTTGAAAGGTTTTAAAAATGATGAATACTACTCTTCAGTAGATATTTTTAAATTAATAGAGAGTTTAACAAAAAATTTTAAAAGCGAAGATGAATTATATAAAAATATTTATAAAAATAAAAGTAATGAAATATTTAGTGAGTCGATTTTTGGAAATTATTATAAAGCAACTATAATATCTGACAAAATTAGTTTTTATCATATTTGTAAATTTAACTCGGATAATAAAACGGTATATTTAAACAAAAAATCAAAAAGTAAAATTGTACTTTATAAAAATGATAAAAATTTGGATCGGGTTCAAATAACCGAGGAATATTTAAAAAAAATAAAAGAACATTTGAATAATAAAGGATTTTTAAAAGTTGCAGATTAATATCTAGAATGCTTTAGATATCTTTTAAATAAAACGAATATTTCTTATGATACTTTTTAATTAAATTATAATTAATTGAGTGCCTATTTTTATTTGATAATTGAAATAATATATCTTTTGAAAAAGAATTTTTGTTATTTAAACTTAATTTTTTTTTAGACAATTTTTTAAAAAACAATTCTTTTTTAAACTTTCCATGTTGATTTATTCTAGGTAAAAATTTATGTGAATTACAAATTATATTGTCTAGAGCTGACCAATAAATTTGAGCTTTACGCATGCTATTTTTACTTGGCTTCTTAATTAAATTTATTTTGTTGAGTAATTTGAAATAACTCTCTTGGTTTTTTGGAGCTATAGTGAAGTTGAAATTAGAGTATTTTGCATCAGATGTTGTTATAACTGGTATTCCTAAACATGTATATTCATACCCTGCGCTGCCATTTCCAGTTAAAACAACGTCAACAAATTTATATATTTCATTAATGTGTATACTTTCATCTAAAAAAAAAAATATTTTCTTTTTTAATTTCAAATTTTGAGAAAATTTCTCTCGCTGTGACTCCAGGAAATTTATACTCATAAGGATGTGGTTTAATTAACCAATTAACATTATCGATTGTTTTTATTTCATCCAGTGTTTTACAGAACCATTCATAAGATGTTTTAAATAAATTCCATTCAGAATTATATAAATTATCTGCCATTGCATGAGGCAAAAATAAAACATTCTTTTTTTTTGGGTTAAATTTAAAATATTCTTGGAACTTTTCTCTATTTTTAAAGTTTAAATTGTTTCTCCTTTTATAACTGCTCCATACTGTTTCTTTACCAATCGATTTTAAAAATTTTTTTTTATTAGATTGAATTATTATTTTTTTATTTTTAAAAATTTTAAGTAATAAATTTGATAGTTTTTTTGAAAATTTTAACGATGATGAATTTCTTTCTTTATAACTATTATAAATTCTTCCAATAAAATTAATCGAACTTGAACCAAAATAAGTATAAACAGGTACATTCGACTTAAGAGAATAGTGAAATAAAAGTTTATTTGGAATGAATTGTGTCTCACCTAAGACAAAAAATTTATATTTTTTTTTAAATATTTCAGCAACATTGTCCAATGTCTGTAAAGCATTAGCTAAGCAAATAAATAATAAAAACTTATCTTTTTTATCAAGTTTCATGTTATGAAAACGCAAATAATGTTCATAAGCAGATTTTCCTACTTCGTGACCATTATATTTTATTTTAATCAGTCTATGCTCAATATTTTTATAAGAAACTAAATTAAAAGCTTTAATCAAATAATAAATTTTTTTTAAGAAATTTTCATTTTCAATAAAAACAAATTTTTTAATTCCAAAACTTTCAGCAATTTTTTTTGTTAATAAATCATTTTTTTTTACTAGGCCAACACATTCCAAATTATATTTTTTTTGTATATCTTTAGCAATTAAACAATTCATAATCATAGGCTCTGAATGATGGCTTAATAATAATTCTATAAGAACAGCTTTTGAATTGAAAATATTTTGATTTCTTTGTTTGTTTAGTTTCTCATTTTTGTTTAAAAAAATATTTATATTATTATCTCTAAATTCATGTTTAATTAAACCAATTTTAAAAAAAAAATAATTAAAAATTTTGTTATTTACAAAAAAATAATAATATGAAATTAGAATTCTTTTAAAATTTTTTACAATCAAAAAAATATACTTAATAATAAATTCTATTTTTATAAAATTATTTTCCATCGAAATACTTTCTAATATCTCTATCTATTTTATTAAAAGAATTATTTACTGAATATTTTTTTAAAACTCTATATCCATCTTTGATAAGATAATTGTAATTTTTTGGCCTTTCAATTATTTTTATAATTTTTTTTGCTAATATATTAATATTATTTGACATTAAGCAGTTTTTAAAATCCTCTAATTCAGGAATACATTTTTTAACTGTGGAAGAAGTAGCAACTATCCAAGATTGAGAAAAAGCAAATAATATTTTTGATCTTAATCCAACTGGATACTTAGACGGATAAAATAGTAGATCGGTCTCCTTTGAAATATTTTTATTGTATCGATAAGTATTAATAAACTTTGATTTTAATATTTTTTTAATACCCTCAGGTATATTTTTTGGTATCCTCATAATTAAGTTTATTTTAACTTTATCAAAAATTTTTTTCTTAATAAGAAATGGTATTAACTTATTAAATAAAAGATATACGCCATTGTAATCTTGTGAAATAGATGCACTAAACATTGTAATATTAAAAGGTTTATTTTTTTTTCTTTGAATTTTTTTTATTTTTTCAGGCATAGGAACTGGCAAAATATCTAATTTAAAATAACTGTTTAATTTACGATAATCAAAAGGAGAAAATGTATATCTAATTTCATGATTAGATGATATGTCTCTAAGCCAATTATAATATCCTCGATAATGAATTTTAAGTAATATTAATCTCAAAATTTTCTTTATAAAATTTAATTTATTTATTGAATTAAAAGTACGATATATTTCAACCTGATTTTGAATATCTTCAAATAGAGCAACTTTCTTAGATTTTATTTTTGAGCTGGCTATTATACTTGCAGATCCATAAGCAAATAATATATCTTTTTCTTGAATATTTATTTTTGAAATAAATTTTTTTGCTTTTTCAGTGTTCTCTTGATTAATGTAATTTTTATCAAAAAAATTAAATATACTTAATGGCTTTTTAGAGTAGTTAATATTTTCTTTAATTTCAAAATAATTTATTTTATTTTTTTTTAATTCGTTATGAATTAGTTTTAATTCTTTTTTTTTACAGTAATTACTACCAATAGCAATTGTATAAACTTTATATTTTTTTTTAAGTTTTCTTAAAAGGTTAAAAGCTAAAAAATCACTTCCACCAGTAAATGAGTTTGGTAATGCGTTTGAAATATAATATATTTTTTTCATTATCTTTTAAAAAAAAATTTCAATAAAATTATATAATTCTAAAGTTCAGAATTTCGAAATTATTTTTATTGTACTTTATTTTCAATATTGTAATTTATTTACTTATATAATACTAAAGCTAAATGATTATAAAAAAATGTCGATCATGTTCATCAAAAAAATTAGTAAAATGCTTAAATTTAGGTGACCAAGCGTTAACTGGAGTCTTTCCAAAAAAAAAAAATGAAAAAATTACTAAAGGTAATTTAACTTTATTATATTGTAAAAACTGTTCACTTTTACAGTTATCGCGAAATTTTGACAAAAATGAGATGTATGGACCAAATTATGGTTATATGTCATCTTTAAATCCAACTATGATAACTCATCTAAAATCAAAAGCAAAAAAACTTCAAAAACAGGCGTATCTTAAAAATAGCGACTGCATAATCGATATAGGCAGTAATGATGGCACTTTTCTATCATTTTTTGAAAAAAAGTTTTTTAGAGTTGGAGTAGATCCTACAATAGTTAAGTTTCACAAAAAATATGATAAAGGTTTAGTTGGAATTTCTGATTTTTTTTCAAAAGAAACTTTGAATAAATATAAAATATTTAAAAAAGCTAAATTAATTACATCAATTGCAATGTTTTACGATTTAGAGGACCCCGTGTCTTTTGCTAAAGATATTTATGAAAGTTTAGACAATGATGGAATTTGGCATTTTGAGCAAAGTTATATGCCTAGTATGATTAAGAATGTTTCTTACGACACAATTTGTCATGAACATTTAGAGTATTATTCCCTGAAGTCTGTAAAATATATTTTAGACAAAGCTAATTTTAAAATTATTGATATAGGATTTAATAATATTAATGGTGGAAGCTTCTCCTTGACAGTTGCAAAAAAGAATTCAAAAAGGTTTCAAGGTTCTAAGCTTGTTAAGTGGTCTTTAAGGAAAGAGGATTTATTTGGTTATAATAATATAGATACTATTAAAGATTTCGCAAAAAAAGTTTTAATTCATAGAAAACTATTTAAAAATTTGATTTTTAATCTCAAAAAAATGAAAAAAAAAGTAATCGGTTATGGAGCTTCAACAAAAGGAAATGTTATTTTGCAATATTGTGGATTGAATGACAAACAAATACCATACATTGTTGATGTAAACCCATATAAAAGAAATAGATTTACACCAGGGTCAAAGATTAAAATAATAAATGATAGAGATCTTAAATCAAAAAAACCAGACTATCTAATTGTTTTGCCCTGGCATTTTAGAGAGTTTATTATTAGTAAAGAGAGAAAATATTTAAAAAATGGTGGAAATATTATATTTCCACTTCCAGAGATAGAAATCATATAGAATTATGAAAATATTAATTACAGGAGTATCAGGATTTATAGGTTTTAGTTTAGCTAAAAAATTATTAGAAAAAGGAAATCATGTTATTGGCATAGATAATATTAATAATTATTATAGTACAGAATTAAAAAAAAAGAGAATAAAACAAATAAAAAAATTTAGAAATTTCAAATTTTACAAAATAGATATCAATGATAAAAAAAAATTAAAAAAAATATCATCATTTAAATTTGAGTATATTTTTCATTTTGCAGCTCAACCAGGGGTAAGATACTCTTTAATCAACCCTTCAATTTATTATCATACAAATGTTTTAGGTTTTCAAAATGTATTTGATACTATTAATTATAAAAATTTAAAAAAAGCATTCTACGCATCTTCTAGTTCAGTATATGGTGATCAAAAAAAATTTCCAATAAAGGAAAATTTTAAGTTAAATGCAAAAAACCCATATGGAATGAGTAAAATAATAAATGAAAATCTTGCCGAGCTATTTAGTTATAAATATAAAATCCCTTTTATAGGCCTAAGATTGTTTACTGTTTATGGTGAATGGGGAAGGCCAGATATGTTTATTTTAAAGTTACTCAAACATTTAAATGAAAAAAAAATTTTTAACCTCAATAATTCAGGCTACCATTTCAGAGATTTTACATACATTGAGGATGTTACCGAAATTTGTAATAGGTTAATGAAAAAAAAATTTAAAACCCAAAATAATATTTATAACTTGTGTGCAAATGACTATGTAGATATTCATAATTTAAAAGAAAAAATTTTGATTAATTTTCCACAAAGAAAGAAATATATAAAAAACGTTGCAGCAAATAAAGCTGATGTATTTAAAACTCATGGAAGTAATTATGAAATAATTAAAGTTTTAGGAAAATATAAATTTAAAAAAATAAACTATGGATTAAAAAAAACTATAGAATGGTTTTTAAAAAACTCTTCAATTATTTAGATTTTAACATTGTTTTTAAGAATAAAAGATAATTTGCTCTAGTTCTAAAATTAATAGTTTTTCTAGCCAAACTATTTGAGCCTAAAAATTTTTTATTATTTTTAGATGTAATTCTTGCTTTAAAGAAACCTAGTTTATATTTTTTTTCTAAAAATATTAAAAAATCATTTAAGTAAAATCTTTTACTACTTGATAAAATTATTTTTTTTATTTTAAATTTTGAAATTGATAATTTATAAATACCTAAGCAAATATCATATGCGCTGCTAAAATCACCACTTATATTTAATGAATAAATATTTTCTATAAACTTTTTATTTTTAATTTTAAAAGCTTTAATAATTCTAGGTATAAGAAATTTTTGATTTCTGAAATATGAGTCATGATTAAATAAAATCACAGTTGTAAAATTAATTTTATTTATTAAGCTTAATTTTTCTAAATATTTATGAATCTCAATTTTGTATTTACCATAATATTCATTTGACTTAAATGGAGTCCTTTCATTAACTTTTTTTTTATTTATTCCAAACATTAGTGATGATCCTGCAAAAATAAATTTACATTTTATTTTGCTACAAATAATAGAGTCTATTAAATTTTTTGATATTAAAACGTTACCTTTATAAATTTTAGAATAAGTATCTTTATTTCTAGATGAGTAAGAGTTATTTGAAGCTGCTAAATGCAAAATTATATTTGGTTTT
>MDSV01111219.1_pt1 | contig 13631 bp, 6 predicted proteins | sample 810851 | NCBI WGS metagenome assembly MDSV01 (sample SAMN05326640, study PRJNA326480) | marine metagenome | isolation source: seawater | place: Atlantic Ocean: North East | collected 2012 | reverse complement strand
TGAAGGAGTATCATTCCACATGACATACTCGCAACCAGCCATCTCGGCCAACGAGAAGCATCCTGTGATGTGGTCAGCATGGGTGTGTGTAGCCATGGCATATTCTAACTCAAGACCTTCATCTTCCAGTAATGACAAGTAATCGCTTAGGTTATCCCAAACAGGGTCAATTAGAGTCGCTTTGTTGGTTGAATCGCATACTACGAGGTATGTCATGGCCCACATGCCCTCGTTGAGTTGCTCGACTCGCATGAAGCCCGCTCGAGGCTGTATTACTTCAATCATTTCTAATCATAAAGGATGGGTTCAAGAACCCCTGGCAACAACACCAATCACCGGTGAATGCTATGGATGTGATTTACTACTTTGCAGTTGCAGTTTTTGTTGCCCTTCTAGTGTGGTACATTGGAAATGAGAGAACTAAGAGATTGGTTCGCGAAGCCGAAATGGAATCCAATATTCTGATCGCAGGATTAGAAGCCAAAGAAAATTCTCTAACCGAATCACTCGAAGGATATGAAAGCACGATGAAAGATACATTCAAAGTTATTGCTCAGGCTGCTTTTGAGGAAGCAGTCGCAAAGGCAGATGAAGACAAAACATCCTCCTTCGCTCAAGCAACTGATACATTAGCTAAGGCTATGAAAGATTACAGTGTAAACATGAACAATATCGAGGCAAAGTCACTTGAGCGAGGTACTCGTTTAGAAGAGAGAATCAATACTGTTTCTCAGTTAGGGCTCAAGTTATCTGAAGAAACTGGTAATCTAACTCGTGCACTGAAAGCAGATTCACAAGCACAAGGCGCATGGGGTGAAGTCGTACTAGAAAATCTATTACAATCATTGGGATTCTCAAAGGGGACTGACTATCTAACACAAACTAGTTTCACTCAAGAAGATGGTACAAGACCTCGAACTGACTTCATAATCAATCTTCCAGACAATCGTCAAATTATCATCGACTCTAAGGTCAGCCTTACCGCTTGGGAGAGATATGTTAACGCTGATTCAGAATCTGAAATGGATGCTGCAATGAAAGAACACTGTAAGTCGATTCAGAACCATGCCAAGGGTCTTGCAAGTAAGAATTACCAAGGTATTGAAGGGATCAACACTGTTGATTTTGTGCTGATGTATGTCCCACTTGAAGGCGCATTCAGTACTGCTATGAGGATGCATCCAGATTTATACATGGAATTCGCAGCTGACAGTCATGTAAGAGTGGTAACTGGAACCACTATTGTGACTACACTAATGCTGATAAAAGAAATTTGGAAGCGTGAAGTTCAGACAAAAAATCAAATGAAATTGATTTCAGAGACTGGAAAACTATACGATAAAATTGTATTATTCTTGGAGTCATTTACAAATGTTGGATTTGAATTGAAGCAAGCCACTGATGCTTATGAAAATGCACTAAGTCAACTTTCAGAAGGAAAGGGAAATGTCATTAGGAGAACTGAAAATCTGAAAAATCTAGGTGCTAAAGTCAGTAAACAAATTGAAGGTAATCCAAAGGTGAAAGAATCCAATTTGTTAGAGGAAGCAAACTACAATCATGAAAATGACAACTCAAATGAGGAAGAGTGACTGGAGATTTACTGAAAGTTAAATCACATTAACTGCACGCAGCACCATGGACCACCCTCCATCAGTACTCTATCTTGAGCATGACGGGAAGGTCCTGCTCGTTGATTCTGACGGAAATGGACCTCAAAAGCCTGTTATGAACAATACGGGAAATACAAAATTCAGATTCCCAACAGAGTCTGAAGTAACTGCTATGGGTATCAAATGGAGTGCAAAGAACACATTCAACATACTCGGCTTTCATGTTTCCAAAGCACATCCTGAAATCGAATGGCCTGAAAATTGGGCATGGAAGGATGAGTGCATAAGCGATGATAGTGTTCATCCAATCGCTAGAGAATCAATCTACAGGTCTATTCACCGTTTAGTATCGAAGGTAATGGTTCTAAACCCACAAGGTGAAGTATTGATGGGTAAGATTGAGCGAGGTCATTTCGTAGGGCACTGGACCCTTCCTGGCGGATACATGGATCACGATGAACACCCTGCGGTTGGATGCGTCAGAGAGACATTAGAAGAAATGGGAATTCATATTGAATTGAGCGATGATGCCCCCATAATAACTCAAAGAATATTTACGAATGAAGGAATTTCATTTGTTTCTTTCACCTACCAAGCTAATTGGGATGGAGATGATTCGCAAATAAAATTGAAGGAAAACGAAATTTCACAGTTTGAGTGGTTATCTCCAACTGAAGCAATATCTAGATCTGTTTCAGGATTTGATGTCGCGGCACTCAGACACCTATGAGTTGCTTGGCAGCATCTAATGCTTCAGGCAATCCATCAGGATTTGAGCCACCTCCTTGAGCGAAGGTTGGACGACCTCCTCCTCCACCATTGATATGAGATGAAATCGCTCGAAGAATGTCAACAGCATTGAACTTCTCACTAGCAACTGTTCCTTCAGTAGTTGCTACCATCAATTTACCACCGCCTTCTCGACTTCCAAGAACTGCGAGTGTTGGCTTATTAGAATCCAGGGTTAGTTCCTTGAGCATCTTAGTCATCTTCTTCAAGTCACCATCAACTTCCATAATTACGACACGAACACCATCTACCTCTGCCATATCATCGCCGCCACCTGATGTTCTCAAGCGAACAATTTCAGCCTCAAGTGACTCGATTCGCTTTCTCTGCTCCTTCCACTCAGCAAAGAACCGATTTGCAGTTGCTGGTAATTCCTCGACTGGAACTTGGAATACATCAGATGCGTCTCGTAATATTGTTTCTTGGATTCTAGCATGTTCCATTGCAGCCTGACCTGCAACGATGTGCAATCTTTCCACACCATCCTGAACTGCATTGGAGCGAACTATTCGAATTTGACCAATGCGGCCAGGTTCATCGTGATGAGTTCCACCACAGGCCTGTATGTCGTGGTCAGCAATACGTAAAATCCTGATATCGCTGCCCTTTGGAGCACCTCCTTGATACAAATCAAATCCGAATTTACGATCTGCATCCTTCCTGTCTAAAGTCAGTTTTTCTGTTCGAGAAACATTCTGAACAACCTCATTAGCTAAGGCCTCAATTTGATCAAGGTCAAATCTTGTCAGTCTCCTGTGATGAGTAATATCAAGTCGAGCAGATTCTACAGATTTGTTTGCACCTGCTTGGTAAATGTGAGGACCCAAAAGACGACGAGCTGCGCCACCAACAATGTGAACTGCTGTATGATGATCCATTAGTTGTCTCCTTCGAGCCCAATCCAATTCCCCATGAACCATATCACCTACTTCAAAGGGGCCAGAGGTCAAATGAATTACCAATTCTCCAATCTTTCTAGTATCCAATACTGAATGTGATGCTGAATCACATGTTAAATTTCCATAATCTCCTTCTTGGCCACCACCTTCAGGATAGAAACATGTTCGATCTAAGACGATTCCATGTGTTGCACCTTCCGGCAAATCATCGCCTACTAGAGGTAAACATGCTAGTACACTAGCCTCAAAATTTTGTGATGATACATCCTCGTAATACAAGGTCACTGTTGCAGGTAGTTCAGGCAAATTTTCAACTAGAGGTTTAGCAGATACAGCCTTAGCCGCTGCTTTAGCCATTGCAGCGTGTCGCTCTGCCATTTCAGCATTAAACCCAGTTCGCAGGACTAAATTCTTCCATCCTAAATCAGATGCAATATTCATGACCAAATCTGGTGCAATCCCATGACTATCATTTATTGTGAACAGTATCTCATCAGGCAGTTCACCAGAATCCTTTGAGATATCCTTGATTGCAGTTTTCACAACTTGCATACCTTTGCGAAGCATCTCATCGTATCTCTCTTCCTCGCCTTTGAGAATGGTTACAAGACCCTCCTGAGTTTGCTTCATTCTCTTGGTTGAGTAATTAGCCTCCAAATGGTGTAAGGCCAAATCTGAGAGGCTGATTTCAAGACCCAAATCGTCTCGCATCCTTAGAACTCTGCGAGCAATCATTCTGGCTAAATATCCGGCTTTAGCATTGGAAGGAACTAAGCCATCTCCAAGCATATTCGATAGGGCGTGCATGTGGTCAGGAATGGCATAAATTTTGGACAACGGTTCCGTAATTGCTGTGAAGATTTCTGAATCAATTGTATGTCCTCTTTCGCTCAAACGCGAGAGGAACACTTCCCGCATCCTGTCGCCATCGCTACCAACTTCAATATTCATTATACCGAATAAACGACTCATTTCACCCAACAATGAGTCTAGTTCAGATTGAGTCATATCAAACATTTCAGCCGAGAATCCAGCCTGTTCTTTGAGCCAAGCAACGCTTTCTGGATAAATGGCTTCGTAAATTGTAGGAGTTCCAGCAGCTGCCCAGCAAAAACGCTCTAATCCATATCCTGTATCGATAATTTGTAATGGCATTTCGCCATATTTGACACCCTTAATTTCGACATCTCCGTCTACATGCTCTTCGAGATTCATGAAAACAAGTGTTGCTAATTCAAGACCTCCAACAATCACTTCAACAGCAGGACCTGCATTTCCACCGCCAGACCAAGGATTTTCCACATAGGTAATTTCTGCAGGATCTATGCCAAAAGTGACACATAACATATCGTGGCAATGCTTTACACACTCTTCCATCCAGTAGTACATCTTACCTTCATCTGGACGATTGAAAACGTGATGTGCCATCATTTCAAAAGTGGTCAAATGACGACCGGAACGACCAACTGCATCAATGTCGTTTAACCTAATACATGGTTGGGAAATTGCCAAAGGATTTGCAGGCGGCTCAACAGCACCAGAGGTGACATGAGGCTGGAAGTCTGCTATGCTTGCAATTGTTAGATGAATATCATCTCTCCATCTTGCAAGAACAGGGTAAGGCTCGACTCTTGTATGCTCTCTTTGTTCAAAGAAACCAATGAACTCTTCTCTCATTGCATCTTTGAGCTCACGGCCTCGCTGAGAAAATCCATCAATAATTGGCGCTCCGATGAATGTGTATTCATCCTCTTCGGTATCACCACATGTATCTCTGTTAGGATCTGATGACCAAAACCACAATCCTGTCACCCTACATTGGCGACGTGTATACCCATTTTCATGGAACACTTGGAGGTCGATTGGTGGTAGACCCATTCACATCACCTGCCCTACGGGCAGAAAGACGGGTGCGCCAATATAACTTCAAACCATCCCCCTTTCAAACATAGAAATGAAGAGATGTAAGTAATCCGCACAACATGGACGGAGCCAATTGGCGCAACCACCTCGAAGTCGAAGGTGATGGGCTAATGCGAATTAGAAAGCATGGTTCAATGAATGTTGATGCAATGATTGTTTCAAGTCCAGAACACTTAGCAAAAAGTAGTGATGAACGCTCCATTTCCCAGTTAGTCAATATCGCATCCATGCCCGGTGTAGTAGGTGAAGCATGGGCAATGGCCGATTGGCACTTTGGTTACGGTTTCCCCATAGGTGGCGTTCTAGCAACGGACGTAAATTGGGGCGAAGAAGGAGGCTCAATCTCACCTGGAGGCGTGGGTTTCGACATTAATTGCGGAGTACGTATGATTGCACTGGAATGCAGCGTAGATGACATCCCAAATCTTGACAAATTAGCAGGTAGACTGAACGGTAGAATCCCTTCAGGCGGCTCTGGAAAGGGTGGTCTAGAAATTAGTAGACAAGAACTCGATGAAATCATTTCTCGTGGAAGTAACGCAATGGTTGACATGGGTTTTGCATATGACGATGATCTGAAAAATATCGAGTCGAATGGAGTACTAGAAACCGATGAGGGAGTCTCTGAGCGAGCGATGAACCGTGGGATGAAAGCTCTTGGGACATTAGGATCTGGCAATCATTTCCTAGAATTACAAACCGTCCAGTCAATTGAAGATAGTAATCCCCACAACTTGTTTGAAGGTCAAGTTGTTTGTATGATACATTCTGGTAGCAGAGGGCTTGGCCATCAAGTATGTACTGACCACGTTAGGGGATTGGAGGATAAGTACCGTAACAGACAAGGTACTTGGCATAATGATGAGTGGGGATTTGAAATTCAAGACCGACAACTTGCTGCCGCTCCAATACATAGTCGAGAGGGACAATCATACCTCGATGCTATGAATGGTGCGGCAAATTTTGCATTCGCTAATAGAAGCGCATTGACTCATAGATTGAGGCAAACATTAGCCGCAGAAATGGATGTAGATACAAGATTGCTTTACGATGTAAGCCACAATATTGCTAAGGTCGAAGAACATCATATTCACGGTGAAAAGTGTACTTGCATGGTCCATCGTAAAGGTGCGACTAGAGCAATGCCTGGTCAGCCAGTTCTTGTTCCAGGTGACATGGGAACTGGATCATGGTTGTTAGAAGGAATGCCCAATAACAGAGCATTCGCATCATCTTGTCACGGTGCAGGACGTGTACTGTCCCGTTCACAAGCAAAGAAGCAAATTGACGGTAAAGCGCTGAAGCGACAATTAGAATCTAGGGGAATTAGAATACATGCAAATACTCCTAACATTATGGCAGAAGAAGCGCCCGATGCTTACAAAAATGTGGATGAAGTTATACAACTATCCAACGATGCAGGGCTAGCCAAACCAATTGCAAGAATGATGCCATTAGCAGTGATCAAAGGATAATCACATGCAATAGTTCATTTTTGGCTGACCGTACGATGGAGCAGCTCCACTGGAGACTCCATCTGGCTCTTCACATATTACTGAAAGTAAGGTGTTAACCAGTTCTTTCAAATCTTCAACTTGCGTTTGTAGTTCCCGAACACGTGCATCCGTATTCGTGCTTTCGCTTTTAGTATTCATTCCAATCCCATCCGGAGAGTGTTGCTCTCCAATACTCAATCAGAAAAATAGGCTTTAATGGATTTCGGTATATTTCCTATACAAGACGCGCGTTTTGCTAGTCTCATTCCTCTTCGGAATGGTCAACATCTCCCCATGGATCATCACTTACAGCAGTACTTTCTTCCAATGGATTGGATTCAACCGAATCTCTGGACTCATCTTGTTCAGTGGTAGTCTGCAAAGCTTTGGTTGCTGCATCCATATCCGGTCTACTTGGAGCCATAGGCGGGAGAATGCGCGTTGGCTCATCCTCTACGTATCCCCCAGAATCATCATCCCATTCGTCATCGTCATCGTCATAGAATATGCTTTCATCTGAATTATCTCTGCGTAATAGAACTACAATAGCAAAACCTGCACCTAATAATAGCAGAGCCAAAATCGATACTATCGCAGTCATACCACTCATGCCTGATTCTGCATCCTCTTGACTAATCACTCTAGGCATATCTGATTCCACATTCAAATCACAGGTAGCATTTCCGTTGATTGAATAGCAGTGCGGTAACATCGAATTGTCAATCCAAATGTCCATGCCTGTTACATTGACATACAAATTCTGAGAACCTGTACCATGAGTTTCAAACATAAGCGGGATTGTTTCTAGAGTTTGCCCGGGGGAAAGAGAGAGGTCCATTTCACCATGAACAAGCCAAGTTCTTGATTCACCCATATCTTCAACCAGTGAAATTGTAACTGTACCAGCCTTTGTTCCTAGATTTCTCACATGAACAACAACGCTGATTTCAGTACCTTCGACAACCTCGTTTCCTCTTGGGGTATTCCCATCTGCTAGAGCGATTTCGATATTTGTCACAGTCATATCGAATGATAGAACAGTAAAATCAGTGCGCATCGGATCAACCATTGAAAGACCAGTTCCTCGAGCCGAATTACCTGCTAAGTCGACTACGTCAATCCACCAAATCAATTCATCACCTTCTTCGAGGGTTAGATTTATTCCTTCTGTGAAGTCAATATTTCCTGCGTAAGTCCAGGTTCCATCATTACTGGCAACAAATGGAATCATGGAACTTGATTGGCCGTTTTGCATAATCAAACCATTTCGCATGAAAGCCCAATTAACATGTAAATCTCCTTCTGGCATTCCACCTTCTTCGATTATCAATACCGAAAATTGTAGCATCTCTAAATCCTCATCATCTAGAGATAGAGGAGCTGTAGCAAACTGTACAACAGGGTCAGTCTCATCAACCGTGATGATTGTTTGAATCTGTGTTGCATCTCCGCCGGGAGTAGGTATTCCAGTGATGTAATAATCCAAAATTAGCATAGGTTGTGAAATTGACCTTGAAGGAAGTATCATCCCTGCATTCCACTGGCCACCAGTTCCAACTTCAGCATAGGCCTGTAACGGGTCATTGCCATACATGGTCTGAATTCCAATTTCAAGTCCTTGTTCAGGGAGTGTAGTGATTTGAACTCCTGATTTTTCGTAAACAACGGCTCCAGATATTGTCAAATCATCACCTGGTTGTACGTAGATATGCTCTGCTGAGTACATCGAGATTGGAGGGGTGTTATCAGACATATTCTCAACAACTACTGCAAGGTTGTTGTCCAATTGCCACCTAATTTCTCCAAGATTTGTCAATAATGCAACAGGATTCAAATCATCATCATCGAATACTACAATCGCTGGCAAAGCATATTCTGGCATTACTGTTTCATCGAAATCCCAATCCAAAGTGAAGTGCCATGAAACAGACCATGCGTCTCCTGAACCCTGCGTAGTGATAACTTCGTGCAAAGTTAATTGAGAGTTATTACTGGTGTACATTGCACCATTTCTCGGCTCCCAGTTCATCACTCCAATTGTATCTTCTTCGGAACCCAACAATTTGATGGTTACAATATCGATTGAATTAACTCCATTTGCGTCACTGATTTCCATAGTTAGGTTGTGAACTTGTCCAGCAAGTAATTGCTCGTTTATGGAATCCAAAACCAATCCACTAGCAGGTATTGTTGTTGGTTCATTTATTGCAATTGTCAATGTACCCATATCGTGGTCTATACCTGCATCTCCACCATACACGAGTTCATGCCCTGCATAATCAGTACCTGTGAAGAATACTGATAATTGAGCATTCATTTCCAATCCTGAAACATCAATTCCACTAAATGTAAGCGTTCTTTCCCCTGCAATACCTTCTGGCAATGGTTTCGAAATTGTTTGATATTCTGAATAATCCGCAATACCATCCAAGTTGGAATCATCCATCACTTCACGCCAATAATGCAAAACAAGTTCGTCACCAAGAGCCTGATCATCTGTAATAGTAACTTGTAGTGAGAGAGTGGACGATGGATCCCAAGTGAAGCCATCTGCATCCAATAGTCTCTGACCATTGTTAACCTGAAGGTTAGAAGCCCAAGGAGATTGGCTGTCTAGCAAAATATTCACTGGAGTAGTTAGAGTTACATCTTCAGCACCGTTTGCACCAGTAACTGGCCCTGCACGTATCACATAAGGTGTCAAATTCACTTCATCGGTCAATGTTGGTAGAGTTACAAGACCTGTCCACTGTCCATCTCCAGTTGAGTTCATGACTACGTCATTACCATCAATATTGACTGCGACAACGAAGTCATCGATTAATGGCCTCATATCCAGAGTGTTTTCGAAACGAACTGTACCGGATACTGAAACCTGACTTCCAGATTTAGCCCAAAATGGATAAGAAGGTGAGAATTGATCTGACAAATCATGACCAAACAAATCTGTAACACTCCAAGAATCGACCTGTAAGTCGTTTTCACTAGCTTGTGTTGCCACTCCGCCAGACTGTGCAGTAGCAGGAGATAATCCCTCACCGTTTGCATCAAATCCTTGCGCTGTCCATGTCATTGACTGCGAATCATTCCAATCCCAATCAACTTCAAACTGCCAATCAACAACTAATCGCCCACCTATTTCACTAACTGAAGATGTGTTGTTCAATTTTAGCATACTCTGACCACTGGACTGAGAGAATACAGGGCTCGAATGAATATCACTAAGGACAATATTCACACTATCACCTGAAGAATCCATTCCAATCAGGTGAATCTCAGCAATGTTTTCATTACCTAGCAAATGGTGATGTTGGGTCGCAAAGCCTTGTAGCACACCATTAGGATACCATGTTTCTGGAACACTAAATGGATGATTTGTTATCATGTTTTCATGATAGACTCCGCCATCGATTGCAACACCTCCAGCTGTAGAATCCCAAGTTAATGGTACTTCGACAATGTCAATTTGCCCGTTGTTTGAATTTAGTTCATGGTATGTCTTGACTACTTGACCCAAACCTGAAACATTCTCGAACAAGTTGTAACCAATTGCGAAAGAGCCAATTTCGAAGGATGTTGATGAAGAAGAAGAGAAATCTATGTCAAACATAGACCAATTTCTACCTGAAGAATCTGTGTGAATACCAGTTGATACTAATTGTGGACTTGTGATTGAAACAACCGTTGTTGACCAATTATATGCTGGAATTTGATAGAATGCATTCTGTCCACTTGCTACTGTTAGAGGTTCAGTGTTACCATTAGGAGTTATTCCAAGTAACAAAGTGTGAATGTTTGCGTTTTGCGGGACCAAAACAGACATAGTTCCGCTACCAGTAACGCTCATCGAATGTGTCACTGAAGTGGAATCTATTCTTGTCTGCCACCCATACGAACCATATGCAGGAGCTGATGAGAATTGCCAATCAAGAACACCATCGTCTGCCAAATCAATTGATGCGTCATGTGCTGGTTGAGCAAACACTCCTCTGAATGCCAATGATTCTGCCATTGCACCAGGTGCAAATGTAACTCTTGGTGTAAGATAAGTACGCATATCACCTAAATCTAGAACTCCGTTCACCGTACTAGTTGAGACGGTTTGCGTACCCGTGGTAGTCAAGGACGAGGTTATTCCAGAGAAATTCCCAGTTATCATTGCTGATGAAATCGGGCGGGATGACAATCCTGATTCTCCGGTTACAATTTGAGTTGAACCACCATTATTGATCCAAGTACCATTAGACATTCGGGATAAGGAGGAGGGTATATTCCAGCCGTTTGCATCTCCGAAATATCGTGTTGCACCTACGGTTAACTCCTTAATTAGAGGAGTGTAGTATTCATCGCCAGTCCCCATCATTACCTCGATGTATATTCCTGTGTGCAGATCTCTATCGATACTCGCCAATGACAATGGTAATGTCATGTTTTCATGTCCTTGAATAACCTGTCCCGTGGAATCCAAGACATTCACTCCGTACCAGGTATTGTTAGGTAGAATGATGTCAGCATCTACGAACCCATATCCTAAATCATGAGTAGAAACAAGAGGTGACATCCAAGCACCTTCGGTTTCAAACCAGTCTACTTCTAGGCCAATATCATCGACGTACCATCCAGGCTCTTGAACTGCAGAATCAGACATTTGACGGAATTTGAATGAAACATTGTTGCCAGATAAATTTGACACATCATATTCCATATCTAGCCACGGTATACTGACTGTACTTGTGCATGACCAACCGCCTGAAGCAGCTACATATTGTCGACCATCCCAAACATCGGTTCCTGAAAAAGCCGCAGTGTTGGAAATAGTTCCGTCATACCAATTTGTACCGTTTCCGTAATTGACAAAGGCTTGGTTCCATGCACCACCGTTGACTGAAACATACAGTGCACCACCGTCCCAAGTATCTTCAGAACACATCCAGTGCTTCCAAACAAATCTAGCACTCGCACCGAGTGGAACGTAGTAATTCGGAGATATCAATGAATTATCTGAACTCGAATCATAATCACCACACAAAGTTGTACCAAATCCAAGACTCGCACTTGGGAAGGACGATGGACCATCAGTGTAGTTTGAGCAAACTGCACCAAATTGCCAGCCTGTTTGGCCAACTTGATTGGAAATGCTCCATCCACCAGGGGGCAAGGCTGGCGCATCTTCCAAACTATCACTAATCGATAAACCACCTGTCCCAATTTGGATGAATGACCAATCATTGGCTGCATTATTTACCCCATAACTTACTGCTGATGATGAATTCGAAAGTTGATTGGTATGAACGGTATTTCCTGAGGAATTGATTACTTTGAACCAATCAACAGTTAACCCTTCTCTACTGTCCATACTACCACCATATTGAACCGAAGAGTCTGTGTCAACAACATAACGAATTTTAGATGCAGTGGTTGCACCAATCATCGACGAAGGTATTGAGAAATCTAATACTACGAATCCACCGGATTCATCGTAAACTGTAGTTCCGTTTGGCAATGTGTAACTGCTTCCTGGAATTGAACCTCGCGAACTGCATGAAGTAGAACTAGAGCCACTCGATGATGAAATATCAGTCCATGAGGTTCCATTATTCGTTGATAATTCTACACAGAAATTGTCGTACAAAGAACCTTCGAGATCAAATTCTAAGCGAGTCTGAATTTTTGAGCCAGCATTGGTCGAAGATAAATTAATGGAACTTTCCAGAGCACCTTCGGCATTGTTACTGTACAAGCAAGTAGTAGAGGTTTGAGTGTAACATCCATGATGCCACAAGCCAACCGAATTCCCGATATTTGTAATAGAAAAATCATCCAAGAACCAACCCGGTCTAGGAGTGCTACTACTATCGGTCCAAACTTGGAATCTGAATTGCATATTTGTAGCACTTGATATTCCAGTAATGTTGTCTAGATTGAATAATGCAGTATTCCATCCACTGTGATTTCCATCACCGAATACTCCGAATCCTGTACCGTTTGCACCGTTAGGAACGCTAGCATTACTGGAGATTGTCGAAGGATAACCACCCGATGGCTCGATGTAAGTCCAAGCACCATTGTCTAATTTATACTCAACCCAAACCCCATCGTTAACATCCAAATGGTGCCAATGTGAGAATGATAAATTGAAGTGGTTAATTGGCGATGGAACCAAGAATTGCGGTGCAGTTAGTCTACCTGCAGTATTTACTGGAAGACCTTGACCGGGCAGAGTTGCAGCAACAACGCCACCATCGGCAGCAGATGCTGGAACGTAACCATGTGCGAGAGTGCGTGTTGATCCGGTAACTGTACCGTTCATACTCGAAGGGTTTACTGCTTCCCAAATTGCACCAGAGTGTGTCCATGTGCTAGGAAGTTGTAGACTGGCAGAAGAGAATGTATCGATATTGGAAACAGCACTATCGGGTGCTAGTGACATAGCTCCGTCGAATTTACCCATCATCGTGTTAGTGAATTGCCCTGAACTGAAGTTTCCAGGTGCGTCCTCTCCGGTCCAAGTTTCACCGTAACCGTCCTCTAGATAGCCGCTTTCATCGACATGAAGCCATGCATCAATCACAGTTGCATTACCAGGAACTTCGAAAGCCGCCGTAATGTTTCTTGAAGTTCCAGAGAGTCCCGAAGGACCATTCCAGAGACTAGTTGCAGCAGCAGCTACATGACTAATCATAAGAATTGTCAAAAATATTGCCAGGGGGCCCCTTGCTGACGATTTCATGTTCCACAACAGACCCTACGGGTCTGCCGCAACCTATCAAATCTACCCAAGAAGGTCACATCTGAAACTGGTGATATCAGCCTGGAGCCACCAGCGAGAATTGAACTCGCGACCTCCTCATTACCAATGAGGTGCTATACCGCTAAGCCATGGTGGCGTATTCTTGGCGACCTACCATTGT